>Ga0214919_10003261_pt1 | contig 24681 bp, 12 predicted proteins | sample LL1503_MetaG_FD_177994 | JGI IMG/M metagenome (GOLD analysis project Ga0214919, IMG submission 177994) | Freshwater microbial communities from Lake Lanier, Atlanta, Georgia, United States - LL-1503 | ecosystem: Environmental > Aquatic > Freshwater > Lake | place: USA: Georgia | collected... | reverse complement strand
GGTCGCAGGTGGACATGAGCGGGTCGCAGGTGGATGTTAGTGGCTCTCACGTAGATGTGAGCGGATCAAACCCTCCAGCATAGAGACTCGTGCCTCCAGTCCCTTCACAACCTCCACTAAAACCGGCGTAATCTTGTGATATGCCACCGACAACTTCGGCTCCTCTCCTCCCTCAACCCGCTCTTCAGACTCAACAACAGCCTCGGGCAGAACCCCCTGCAAATCCTGCGCAATCACGCCCACGTCGCAGCTGCTCAAGTCGCGCCACATGAAGCGGACCCCCTGAATCTTATCCAATATATCACTGGCATTCTCAATGCGAGTTATATTTGTCTTAAACCGTCTATCGGACAGCGTCAGAAAGTCAAATGCCGTCAGACGACCTGTAAAAGAGCCCGTCCCTTTCACATCCAGTGTCTTCACGGGATTCAGCACGCCAATCCCCATGTTCCCCGCCGACGTCATGCGTGCGATTTCACTACCACCCCCCAAAAATGTCAGCACGTCACTAGCCCCAGAGGCCATTGTGCTCACATATCCCCATCCCGCATTTCCACCCGTGTCCATACACATGAGGCTCTTCCCCAGCCCCGCATTGGACGCAATTCCCAGAGTCGCGGTGCTACTAATTAAGAACTGTCCGCCGTTCAAGATAGGATTATAAAACGACACATTTCCGTTACAGCCTACGCTGAAAATATTGCTGCCACCGATATTCAGCGAAATCAGAGGGCTGCCGCCCACACTTGTTGACGTTAACAAAACACTTGTGCTACCAATCCCAATACCTGTTCCTCCGTAAAAACTCAGAATTGTCGCGGCCGATCCCCCACTTCCTCCTCCAAAGAGAACGCCGTTCGAATACAGGGCCGAATTACACAAATTCAGGTCATTAATCACCGAAATTGGCACAGTAGTGTCACTGAATTTCGCAATCGTATTTACATTAATACGCTTGTTATCATAATCAACAATTTCTTGGATTTGACCCACCGTAGTCGTAAGTGCGCTAAGAGGGGTTAGTCCAGATGCACTTGTAATTGTATTTTGTAATTCCACTATATTCAAAATATAGTTAGTCGCATTGATTTGCGGGTCCTTGCTCATTTCTCTTCTATCACACACTACGAACTTTAGACGTCGCGATACCGCATTCATCGTTGGACATTTACTTAAGGAAGCCACGGCTTCCTTTGAGTAAAGTCACGACGATACAAAAAGACGCCTAACGGTAGTATGCCCGCGATTGCGCAAACAGTGATTGTAGACTCCAACACGTCCGTCGTGTTGTTGAATACACAAACACTCACAGATAATCAAGATATAGTCGTTCTTCTCTCTACATCAACTCTTCCCGGGCGTATCGTCAGCATTCGCGATACGACAGGTAACATGTCGCCTTTACGACGTATCGTTATTAGCACGATGAGTGGTGCACAATACTATAATACAAATTTTCCGAGCAGTGTTGTCGTAAATCAGCCGCTCGGTTTCGTAACAGTAACAAACCGCGACCCCTACACATGGGTTCTTCAGAACACCTTCGCCTTCCCTGCAGAGCTCAGTGTCGCCGACGTGCAAGGAGTCAATGCGAACTATGTATTCGCGAACACCCTCTTTTCCAGCAATGCGATCACAACGAAAACGCACCTCTATGCCGCATCAACCGTGAGCACCACATATGTCAATACAATGGATGTTCTCGCCTCTGGCAACCTCTATGTCGGCAGCACATCCGCTCTCAGTAATGCTCCCCGTTTTCAGACGACGGGAAATGCCGTCTTCACCGGCAATGTATCAGCGTGGAGCACGATTTCAACCGGCCAAGACGTTGTTGTTGGTCGGAGCTTGAACGTCATCAGCAGTTTCAATGTCGGCGGAAGCACAGTCATGTTCGGAACCCTCTCCACGCTCGGAGCCGTCGCATTTGCAAACACGCTTACTGTTAACCAGCAAACTACACTCTCCAATCTGAGCACGCTCGGTCCAACCATCGGATTCGGCGCTGATGTCTATATGACGGCAAACACACTGAATACGAGTACTGTAAGAACCCGCGAACTTGTGACGTCCAATACAACAACAACGCTCAATCTCGTGGTGAACTGCAATACATCCCTCTCCAATCTCAGTGTTTCGGGTCCCACTATTAATATGGGTTCAGACCTCTATATCACGAACAATAGTATATTCGCCGCATCAACCCTCGCAAAGAGCATCACTGCGTCCAACATCCTCGTAGCTCCGTCAACAAACACGAGCTCGCTCACCGTCTACACACTCGCGAATCTCTCGAGCATATCGACGACGGGTATTGCGGCCTTTGTAAATGATGTCTATCTCGCAAGCAACATGTTTGTCGCATCTAATATCCAAGTCAGCTCACTAAGCACATTCTTCATGGCAGCCACGTCAACCACAACAAGCACTCTAACAGTTACTGGCCGCGCCACCTTCGCAAATGTCAGCACATTCGGCCCAACCATCGGATTCGGCGCAGACATCTCTATGTGGGGGCAGACTCTCCGCACTCAGAATGCCACTGCGTCCACGATAACCACAACAGATTTGTTAGCCGCCAACTTCATCTCGGCCAATACAATGGGCGTTACAACATCCATCATTCTTCAGGGCGCACCTGTTATTCTCACACCAACCACGTGGGATAGTCCGATGACATTCATCAATATAACCACAGTTTCTACCTCTATGCTACAGGCATCATCTGTAAGGGCGACGGTGGTGGTGGCGAGCACTTTCGTAGGCGATGGTTCCTATCTCACCAATCTCGCGGCCGTCTCAAGTCTCAGTCTCCAGAGCACAATCGTGGGCCTAGGCGTCTTCGGATATGTCAAGAACACAGACGTCACCTCCGCCGTCACTGCGATCCAGCTCAACAGCTCAATAACGGGTCTAGGAAGTGCGGGCTATATTTCATCGCTAGGAGGATCTGGATTCGCCCTTTCAAACGCGGTCGCGACTCAAGTAAACACTCTTTCTCTTAATGCGTCGTCCATGACGCTATCAAACTCCCTCGTGGCAACCTATGATTCACTCATTGTTCCGAGTCCAGCTGTGTTTTTAAATTCACCGCAGGCCAATCGCAATGTCAGCATAGACATGCGAACTGGCGCCAATAGTCAGCTTCTGATGGGTGTTCTTGGAGATGCCTTCTATAGCGCGGGCATTCAGAGCATAGATCCTACGACTGGATACTCTCAGCCCTTGAATATCTATGGATCTACAATCTATATGGTTGCTGCAAATGTGCAGGTTGGTGCTGGTATTGCCACCACCCCTTATACAGAAGTCACATCATCCAATATCACAACAACCACAGTAAATGCGAATGTTGTAAGTGCGAGCAACCTCAATATGAATGGCGTCGTGGTTCTTGGGAGCAATCTTCGCATGACAGGTGGGGCCTCCTCTTATCTCAGCAACTCAGGCATGCTATCCAACACAAATGCCGCAGCCTACTTCCTGTCAACAAGCAACAACACCACACTAGGAGTTGCTGGGGCCACCATTCTAGCCAGCAATCTGACGATGACAGCGGCAGCAGGTTTCCTCAGCAATGCCGGCGTCTTCAGCAACGCGTCCAATGTCCTTCTTACAGGCGGCACAGGTGCCCTCCTCAGCAATTCAGGCGTCTTATCAAACGCGGCGGCGGGAGCCTTCTTTCTGACGACCAGCAACACAGGAACTCTGGGCGTGGGCGGCGCCTCCATTCTAGCCAGCAACCTGACGATGACAGCGGCAGCAGGTTTCCTCAGTAATGCTGGCGTCTTCAGTAACGCCTCCAATGTTTTTCTTACAGGCGGCACAAGTGCCCTCCTCAGCAATTCTGGCGTCCTATCAAACGCTGCCGCAGGCGCCTTCTTTCTGAACACGAGCAACGCGGGAACCCTCGGTGTTGCTCAGGTCGCTACCCTCGCCTCCAACGTGCTTCTTACAGGTGGAACGAACGCCTTCCTCAGCAATTCTGGCATCCTATCAAATACGGCCGCAGGAGCCTACTTCCTGTCAACAAGCAACAACACCACACTGGGAGTTGCTGGGGCAACCATTCTAGCAAGCAATCTGACGATGACAGCTGCGGCCGGCTTTCTCAGCAATGCTGGAGTCTTCAGCAACGCGTCCAATGTCCTTCTTACAGGCGGCACAGGTGCCCTCCTCAGCAATTCTGGCGTCCTATCAAATGCGGCGGCAGGAGCCTTCTTCCTCACCACGAGCAACACGGGAACTCTGGGCGTTGGTGGAGCCTCCATTCTAGCGAGCAATCTCACAATGACGGCCGCCGCCGGCTTTTTATCTAATGCTGGCGTCTTCAGCAACGCCTCCAACGTCCTTCTTACAGGTGGGACAGGTGCCCTCCTCAGCAACTCAGGTGTCCTATCAAACTCTGCCGCAGGAGCCTTCTTCCAGACGACTAGCAACACAGGAACGCTCGGTGTGGGCGGAGCATCCATTCTAGCCAGCAATCTCACATTGACGGCCGCCGCCGGCTTTTTATCTAATGCCGGCATCTTCAGCAATGCGTCCAACGTCCTTCTTACGGGAGGCACAGGTGCCTTCCTCAGCAATTCTGGCATGTTCTCGAACGTCGCTGCAGGCGCCTTCTTTCAGAATACCAGCAACACAGGAACGCTCGGTGTTGCTCAAGTCGCAACCCTCGCGTCCAACGTCCTTCATACGGGTGGCACAGGTTCCTTCCTGAGCAATTCTGGAGTCCTATCAAACACGGGCGCAGGTGCCTTCTTTCAGAATACCAGCAATTTAGGCACGCTCGGTGTAGGATTCCCAGCAACCCTCGCATCCAACGTCCTTCTTACAGGAGGAACGAGCGCCTTCCTGAGCAATTCTGGCATGTTCTCGAACGTCGCTGCAGGTGCCTTCTTCCAGAATACGAGCAATGCAGGAACCCTCGGTGTGGCCCAAGCGACAACGCTTGCGAGCAATCTCACGCTAACAGCGGCAGGCGGCCTTCTCAGCAATGCGGGCATCTTCAGCAATGCGTCCAACGTCCTTTTTGCGGGCTCCTTCCTCAGCAATGCTGGCACCCTCTCCAACACGGCCGCAGGTGCCTTCTTCCAGAACACGAGCAACACGGGAACACTCGGTGTAGGCCAGGTCGCAACATTCGCGAGCAATATTGTTACAACAGGTGGAGCGAGCTCCTACCTGAGCAATGCGGGTGTTCTATCGAATGTGCAGGCCGCAGCCTATTTCCAGACCACGAGCAACACAGGATCGCTCAATGTGGCTGGAACGGTAATGTTTGCAAGTAATATTACCATAACCGGCGGCACTGCGAACTATCTGAGTAACTCTGGTATTCTCTCCAATACAGCCGCCGCGGCCTATTTCCAGATCACGAGCAATACAGGCGCGCTTGGTGTAGCTAGCGTAGCCACGCTTGGATCCAATGCTCTTCTCACAGGTGGAACGAACTCCTATCTCAGCAACTCAGGTATGTTCTCCAATGTCGCAGCAGGTGCCTTCTTCCTGAATACAAGCAACGCGGGCACCCTTGGCGTCGCACAAACAGGAACCTTTTCATCAGTCATTATAACAGGTTCATTGTCTGGCACAGGTGTTCCGTCTATTGGAACATGGTATACATTCCCAGCCGTCTCCAATGTGACCTTTCAAAGTAATATTACTATGACGGGAGGCACATCATCCTATCTCAGCAATTCTGGTATGTTATCCAATGTGGCAGCAGGCGCCTTCTTCCAGAATACAAGCAATGCGGGGACTCTAGGAGTTGCACTGGCCACCACGCTTGCGAGCAATCTTACACTGACAGCCGCTGGAAGCCTCCTCAGCAATGCGGGTAGCTTCAGCAATACCGGCTATCTTGTGAACGGCGGCGCACTCTCCAACACGGCAGCAGGCGCCTTCTTTCAGAACACAAGCAACACGGGCACTCTCGGCGTTGCTGGAGTATCAGTACTTGCGGCTGTAAGTACCACTGGAGGACTAGCAAGCTTCGGCAGTGCCACCATTTATGGTAATGTATTCATGCCAAATGGATCGTTTGTTTTTAGTAATGCTGGCACCCTCTCCAATACGGGCGGAGCAGCCTTCTTCCAGAACGCGAGCAATGCGGGGACTCTAGGAGTTGCACTGGCCACCACGCTTGCGAGCAATCTGACGATGGCAACCGGCGGAAGCCTCTTCAGCAATGCGGGTAGCTTCAGCAATGCCGGCTATCTTGTGAATGGTGGCGCGCTTTCCAACACCGCCGCAGGCGCCTTCTTCCAGAATACAAGCAACACTGGCACACTTGGCGTTGCCGGCCCCGCAACGCTCGCAAGCAATCTCACATTAGCGACTGCCGCCGCCTACTTCAGCAACGCCGGCCCCCTCAGCAATGCGGGTATAACAACGATTGCGAGCAATGTTCTTATCACGGGTGGCGCAAGCTCCTACCTCTCCAACTCGGGCAGCTTCAGTAATGCGGGTCTCGCCACTTTCGCCTCTAATGTATATACTCGGGGCCCTGGCGCCGGTTCCGTCAGCCTCATCATGGGACCGAATACAACTCCCACCAATCTGGACTTCTGCTCTATGATCCAGAGCTGTAACAATAACGGTGCGAACTATGGCTCTGAACTCAGCTTCTGGACACACGGAACAGGCTCAACAGGGGCGCTGCCAACACGCGCCGTCACAATTGCCACAAACCAATATGTTGGCATTAACTGTAATACGCCATCTTATCTGCTCGACGTAAACGGCGCCGCGCAGATTAATGGAAATCTGAACATCACTGGAACACTGTCAGGTGGTGGATTCTCCGTCGCCAACTGGGCTCAGTACCCCGCCATTGCGAACGTAGCTCTAGGATTTAGCACAATCACAAATGGATTCGTATCAAATGTCGCAACAACTGTAGCAACTGCTGCCAACTTCACAACAAGCCGACCTGTGTTTTTTGCGAGAACGGACACAGGCATTGGCCAGGCTGACCCAGCATCCTTCAACCTCTGGCACGGAGTCTATGTAAAACACACGGGATCAGCGAACGACCAGACTCTCTCCCTGTATGCGACAGGTGCCGCATCAGGCTGGACAATCACGTGCCGTGACGACTTTTACGCGATTGGTGTCCCTCTTACATTTACGACGGGCAATTTCACTGTAAACGCGGCGGGAAATATGGATCTCTTTACAAATTATGCAACGCTAAAAGGAAGCAATAACTTTAATATTTTAGCACTGTCTGTCGGTATAACAGGCTCAAATGGAATAGCCCTTGTTGGAAATACTGGCATTACTGGAAATACTACGAATACCGGCTACCTTAGCAACGGTGGTATACTCTCTAACACGGTCGCAGCCGCCTTCTTCCAGAACACAAGCAACACGGGCACTCTAGGAGTTGCACTGGCCACCACGCTTGCGAGCAATCTGACGATGGCAACCGGCGGAAGCCTCTTCAGCAATGCGGGTAGCTTCAGCAATGCCGGCTATCTTGTGAACGGCGGCGCGCTCTCCAACACGGCCGCAGGCGCCTTCTTTCAAAACACAAGCAACGCAGGTACCCTCGGCGTCGCTGGAACAGCAACCTTTTCTTCCAATATTAACCAGAACCTCGGAAACACATTCGCTCGCAGCTTCGGTCTCTACTATGCATCATCTCCATACAACTCTGACCATTTTCTGACCGCAAACATGGCAACAATGACGGCCGACGCCACAACCATAACGGGCGCCACATATGACTCGGCATCCTATGGCTCGGCGGCGATCCGTGTTCTGACAACACAGAACGGTGGTCTCATCGGCGGTGTGACAATCGCCGCCTCAGCGACGGTGAACACGGTTCCTGTAAACGTGGCGACCTTCAGTGCATCCCAGCCTTTCAAGATGGATGTAAACGGCACATCCCGTGGCGCCATCTACTACTCCACGATGACGACGGGCGGCACACTGACAATCACAACGAACAACAACTACGGTGTTTATTACAACATATCGGTTACAGGCACTTACACAATCCAGGTGGAAGCCACGCAACAAACCTCCAATATCGGAAAATACTACGTCTTCCGCAATAACACGGGTGCATCCCTCTCCGTTACCCTGACCAACGCTACGGGTATCACGAGCCCTATCACAATCGGCTCCAACGCCAGCGCCACAATTGTGGTTGCCGCCGTTACGAGTTATGCGCTGTTTTAAAATCTTCAACACCGGTAAATGTCTGGAAACGGTGTCACATCTATCCCCGCGTATCAGTCAATGATATCAACCATGAATGCCAACCCCCCTACGGTTCTTATATCGCTGGACGAGCTCGCCAACTCAAATGCCGCTCTCAAAGCGACCGAGCTAGCGAATAAGCAGAGTCTCGAGGCCTTCGATTCCTCTGTCTTAATGAATAATCTACACACATGGGCTGGAACGGGATTCCAGGCATCTTATCCTGTTTACCAACTTCAGGTCGTGACCCCTGTAAAGACTACATCTCTCTACAACTGCAGCGACGGCACTCCTAGAAATGTATGGGACTACATCCCATTCTGCCTTGGATATCCGATTACGACACTTGTCGCTACTTTCCAACAGAAGGTTACAGGCATGACATTCTCTTTCTCTCTTGAGGAGGTCCCGACCATTGTTCTGAAGATACACGTATCAAAGTAATGCGTGACATCATAAAATAATAAAGAAAATCCAAATAATAGTGGTATGGCTACCCCGTTATTTGGATTTACATCAAGAGGATCAACTGCCGCAAATCAAGTGACCCCACCGACCGTCTCAGGATTAGTCCTCTGGCTAGACTCAACAGATGCGACATCTTTCTCCTTATCTGGAACAAACGTCCTGAGCTGGACGGATAAAGCATCCTCGCGAACACTTACCCCTACTACAGCATCAACATATGGCACCCGCACAAGTACTGGCTCAGGTGTAAACTTTCCAAACGCCGGTAGTGACTTTGGCACATATGGTCTCGGATATAATACTACATGGTATCTACCAACCCAGAATTTTTCGGTGTTTGTAGTGTTCAAACCAACGGCGAGTTCTACATTTGCCGCATCCTTTGGTCTTACAACGTCAAATAACTTGGCAGCATCAGGCAGACCTAACTTCTTTCTTGTCACCCAGACGGGTACAGGTGAAAAAACATCATGCGCTCTTGATTTTGATGGTGCAAGTTTTGCGAGCTCAGTAGCATCATCAGGTAATGGTGGTATAGGCCTCAACGTAATTCGTCTAGATGAGATTATTATGACAAGTAGTTCGTCAACTACGAAGATTTTAACGAATGGAACTGAAAATACATACAGTGATGCCCCAGACAATTATTCAAGTCCGTATTCGAATTATCCAGTTGGATACATATCCATGGCAGCATACGCAACTGCTTGGGGTGCTCGCTCATTCACAGGAGTTGTCTACGAGGTTTTTATGTATAATAGGGCAGTCACCTCAACGGAACGAACAGGTCTGGAAAATTACGCCTATCTGAAGTGGCGCTTTTCACCTACAGACTTCAGTAGCAACGTCTATTGGTTTGATGCGGACGACGCATCTACAATCGCGAAGAGTGGTTCAACAGTAACGTCTTGGTCAAACAAAGGAACGTCTACTATGACCTTTGCGTCCAACACGGGAACAGTTTCATCAGGAACTGCCACTAAAAATGGGCGAAACGTAATTTCGTTTCCTACCTCTTCTAAGCTTGTGTCTGCAGCTACAAATCTTGGTATTACAGGAAACGATGAAACCATTTTTGTAGTGTATCAAAAACGTGCAAATATGACAACAAGCGGTTCAATGAGCTTAATGACTGCAAATAATCCAAATCCTGGTGGAAATCCCAACGGGTTTGATTTGTATTATAATCAAATTGCGTATGGAACAGATTTAACGACAAGCACAAACTACTATGATCTGTTTTGGACAGTTTGTGGCGGCTATTGTTTTACATCAGCAGGTAATACACCGACATATTCACCTTACGTCTATCAGCTTCTCACAATCGTCGTATCGACAACAAACCGAGGATTCTGGAGTTTTGGCGGAAATAACAATGGTGTGGGGGCAGGAGCAGGTCAGTACTATGCCGGCTGCGGTAATGGCTACGCTACAGGATCTATGACATTTAACATGGGTGCATCTACCGTTGATTGGGATTTGGCAGAATATATTGTGTATAACAGGGTTCTGACAACAAACGAGCGCCAAACAGTCGAGGGATACTTATCCATTAAATGGGGCATTCCTCTTGTTCCTTCCCATCCTTATGCGACTTGATGAATGAAACAAGTATGGGTAAAACGGTATGAGTAAAACGGTATGAGTAAAACGGTATGAGTAAAACGGTATGAGTAAAACGGTATGAGTAAAACGGTATGAGTAAAACGGTTTAAGTAAAACCCCCACAAAGGGATAGAATGGCGCAACCCAACAACAGATATTACAGGCCATATTTATCAGATTCAGAATCCGACTCATCCTCAGATTCAGAATCAGATACGTCAACAGCATCGTCAGGATCAAGCCTGGTGGCAACTGGCAACCAGCCGAACTACAGGCAGTTCGCCACGGATCTCCAGCTTGGCACCGCGGCCGGCCCAGACCTCCCAGCCGTTCCTCTCCAGCTCCAATATACGAGCCTCGGAACCATCGGTGTAACTCCCCTCGTAGACCCGTCCGGTGACTTTCCCAAGGTAACCGCCGCCAAAACTACCGTCACAGGCATTATAATGTTAGACAGCCGCAACCGCGATGTGAAAGTCTATCCCCAGCCTACGGCAGTCACACTCCGCCTTCCCCGTGTCTACAAGACTGTGACAGCTTTCCAAATTATCCAAATCAAGCTCCTCAGCTCCTTCCTCTATTTCCGCGCCGACAAGAATAACCTCAGCGTCTCTATCCAAGAGCAGGGCCGTCTTGTTCAGCGCCTTTATGGCGTGATTAACACAAACCAGCAAGATCTGAGCGTAATCACATCCGTCATCCGCCCTGGAACTTATGACATTAATACGCTCATCACCGAACTCACTTACCAGCTCAACAGAACGCCCGTCTTCTATGACTACAAGAATGGCTTCACCGACTTCGCGCCTCTATTTGCCACCGCGGGCGACTATTCGCTCTGCTTCAACCAGCCTGGTGACAACTATTACGACGCCGTCACACAGATGTTCATCAAGACACCGACAATGACACAAATCGTCCAGAAGTATTTCCAGACTCTCTACGCCGGCCTCACGAGCTACACAATCAAGCAGTTGAAAGTCGCATATTACTATCCTGTTTTGAAGGAACTCCTCTTAGATCCCGATTTTGGTCAAAAAGCAATTAATTGGGCCGTCAGCTCCTATCTCAGCCCTGCCGACGGCTTTATTCGTATTGTATATACATTCCAAGGTCTAGACGATGCCTATGTGCAGCAAATCATTGATGCAAATATTAATGCTGATACAACCCAGTCCCTTCTAGACCAGTATCGTCTAAACCACACATTCAGATTCAGTCTTATTAATAAATACAACATCTCGTATTCAACAAACAATAATCGTATCACAATTTCCTCTTCGTCTCTCAATACAAGCCTTGTGACCCTTCTGACCAATAAATATAATCAGTATTTCGCCGAGCAGCTCACCAAGTATGGGCTTACGCAGGCCCAATACACAGCCCTCAATCTAAATAATACGCTCATTCTCGCAGTCCTCACAGACATGTATTATTATCTGCAGAATAATCTGGCCAACTATTTCGGCATTAATTTCAACAGCTATTCACTGGCCTATTTCACACATGTGGAGAACCAGCTCCCGCTCCAAGCCGCCCTATATAATGTGGGCGTGAGTAGCAATTATGACACGAATGTGATTCTGCGAAACATTTCGCCCGTAAGTATGAATACACTGAGCACATTCCGCACAGCCCCTGCCTATTACTGGCCCCGCCTCAATGCCCTCTCTACAACTGTCTCCACCTTCTTCAACCTGAATACAAGCCCTAATCCTACAAACATGGCCCAATACAGCCACCCATACAATTTGGTGACAGACTCGGCGGACTACACGCGGCCCTTCATTGACGCGAGTGGCACGATTTACCAGAACAACCTTCTCAAGTCCGCCAATGTCATTGCGCCAGTGAATCCCGCGGAATATACGGTCTTCAAGTTCCGCTCTAATTCGCGCCAAACGCTGAAGGTGACTGCCCTCCCCCGCCCCACAAAGTATAGATATACCGACTATAATGCCGCGACATATGACGCAAGCCACGTGACCATCTTCGACAACTCCTACTGCTTCGTCTACAATGCTCGCAACAAAGCCATGGACGTCTCTGGTATTACTCTTACCACACTCCCTGGTTTCTCGGCAACAAACACAAATTTTGGCATTACACGTCCACAGAGTCTTGCTCTCTGGGGCACAACAAGCATATCACTCGACATTAATACGAATCGCGTATTCTTGTGTTTAACAGCTCCCAAAGTAACAGGATTTCTTCCAGGGCAGATTGATACGTATACAATGAGCGTGACAATACAGGCCCCCCTACTGACGACAATCATTAGGGACCCGCTCCAGGTCTATTTCTATCATGACCGCGGCGCATTCATGGCCGACATCTCAGACGTGAGAAACGAGAAGGCGATTCATTACAAGCAAATGGCCACCATCGTCGACACGAATAGTTACACATTCAGTTTCAACGCGTATGCATCTCAGACATATTATATGATCCTGCGGTCCCAGAATACCAGTTTCAGAACGACCCAGGTGCGAATCGCGCCCTTCTTCCCCAATGGAACCGCATATAATGAAAGCACTCGCTCATTGGTCGGTTTTGACCCACTCGCAGATCCATCCACGCGTCTCAACAATTTCAACTACGCACAGGTGGCCGATCCAGACTATATTAGATTGCCGACACAAGCCGACCTCTACAAATCAAATCTCCGCGGCGTTGACTCCAACTTCTACAATTTCGGAGAGCGCTATGTTCACATGGGCTACGATTCTAATGATGTCTCCTCCGACCTCACCGACTATGTTGGTTATATACCTATGACCTATTCGAACACATATCCAAATTCCACCACACGCATTGATCCAATCTCGGGCTATATCTTCCAAGTCGGCTCAGGTTACAATATAAGCACACAGACCTATCTCTATAACTCCACGTCATCTGGAAATGGAAACCAAATTCTCAGATCCAATGCGGCCAGCGCATATACCTCTGATATTATACCCACCACGCGCCAATCAGTGATTGCGCACTGGTATAGTCAAGTCTTCATTCCGAATACTGCCAATCAGCCCTATGTTCCGCCAAATACATATTCGCTCGTCTATGCCTCAAACGCGGCAACAGGAATTCCCACAACCCTCTACAGTTACCCCTACGTCCAGGATATCGTATACCCGAACATCTTTAATAAGTATATACCTGGCACAAATCTCCCCTCGCCACTCCAGGGATATTCCTTCTCAGACAACTCCCTCTCGCTTGGAGACGGTGTTATGGGGGTCGGATTCATACCAGACGATGGTGTCTGGGACGTCCAGCGCATCATGTTGCGAAGTGCGTATATTGATTCAAACGCTGATACGAACCGCAACATCAAGTATCTCGGAATCTATCCCGCCGCCTATCTCAATACGCTCACGGGCGAACAGGTGAAGCTGGAGAGCTCACTGACCACATTTGATTTCAAGTCGGCCGTCACATATGGCTCCAGTATCATGTCCAATTTCGGCTTTGACCAAGTCGGTGGCACTTATTACGAATGGATCAAGAGCGCAACCCAGCAGGCATCCAATGCGTATGTCTATGGCTATGCGCAAAACAAGAGCCAGATGATTCCTGACAGTAATTCCTACTATTCAATCGTGCCGTTCGACGCCAACTCCAATATCACGACCTACAGTTTGCTCTCTGGTTCTCTCGTGCCCTACCCTTTCTATTCAGACGCCAGCGCCTCCCAGTTCTATCTTGACCATACATCAACTCCCACAGGCCAGTTCGTCATTACGCCGAAGATCAAGACGAATCCCGACACGGCCAGAGGGCCACCCACCGGCTTTGACGAGTCGCAGTCAAAATACGAGCAATCTGTGCCCGTCGGCGCGTCCATGCTCCAGTATTTGAAGCCCCCACTCTTGGTGTATGACCCCTCTGGATGTAAGCCGTTTGGCCCGCCCCTTTTCCGCGGCGTAAAAGGAGGCCCCGTGTATGATACTCCTTGTTTCCGTGTACCCAATTATGCGCTCTTCCCTGTCGCGGGCAATTATGGGATTTACAGATACGAGAATAATACGAATAATCGCACATTTACTCTACAAAATACAATTACGCCCGATCAACTCTTCAGGAACCTCCCAAATACGAATATTGTGGCCATCTCTGGAAATAATACGGAGCTCGCCTTCCTCGGCCTTCAGTGTATCAGCACCGTCTATACATTCAACATAGAAACATATAATATTTCCACGCAAAAAACCACATCTCGCGACGTGATTCCACTTGTATATGATATAGCCAACAGCGAGATTATCAAGGCGGAGTCGTTCAATTACAATGACAACAGAGGATTTACATTTACATTTCAATATGGATACCCGATTCCCGCAACAAGTAATTACACGAACATCAAGCAACTCGGCATCGCGAAGGGTTCGCCGATTGCTGACACGAGTCAACCACTCTTGGTTCTTTCAAACCTTCCAGGATATGTTCCAGGTATACAGCCTTCATATGAAATTCTTCAGAGCGCCTATGAGCCGTTTGGCCGCTTCTATGTAGCTGCCAAGACGCGGTTTGCGAGCACAATGGAAGCAGCTGTATACAAGGCGCCAACCAACATCAACTATGCGATGAGAGAGCCCATGCTTGTAAATAACACCGTCTACACGACCGATAACGGTGCATACTATCAAAATGGCCTCTTCTATGTCAACCCTCTTCAACTTAGATCTTTTGCCACAGACCCAACCCTCTTTCCGTCTATTCAGGCTATTGGCGCCCCCTATGTCTTTACTCCAAGCGATCTAAACACGGTTGCAACTGTTACAAGACTTGTGTTGGACGCAGGTGATGCGTCCCCTGCCGCATTCGGCGACATCACTCTTGTGCAGAACCCGTATGAGAGTAAGATATTTATGTCTTATGACATGTATAATATGTCAAATAACGGAGGTAGTCCGTCGTTCACATTCGCTCAAATTGCAAATTATTCATTTGCATCTGTTGGCTATACCAGTAATGCAAGCTACTCGCCATCAAGACAGTTGATAACAGCATATGACCACACCTCTATAGCCCCCTACAAGATTCTGGGAGGGGGCCGCGGCTCCTTCTGGGTCCTCTTCAACGAAGTCAATCGGAACACTGATAAGACAAAGTATACATATGATACAATCTGGGGAAACCGCGGCGACTCTGTTGATTTTAAGATCGGTGTTTCTAACGCATACCAGATCTTTTATCCTACCCAGCGCATTGTCATGTCAAAGGTGGCGCGAGCATATAATCCGATTACTGATTTGAGTGGTCTGACATATCCCGAATATCCCCACACATGCCTCTTCGCCTATGATAGTCTTTCCAAGTATATCAGCGATATTTCATCAAATAAGTGGGGTCTAGAGTCAAATTATCTAACCGCCGACGTGACTCTCTCCACTGGCTTCTATTTCAATGCGTGCGATCTCGAGATTCCGATGACATCCAACACGAACTACTATCTGGCTCTTCGCGGATACTCGCCGACAGAGAAGTCGCAAGTCATGCTGCGGTTTAGTCTTCCAAACCGCTACAATTATGGGTATGTTAAGATTGCCGACCTCTCCAACGAAATTGTTCTTGCGGGCACTAAGCCAGCATTATTTGATAGCAATTATGCATATACAATTCAAAGCTTCAACTCTAATTTTGTCTTTGGTCCAGAGGGGCATATATTCGGTTCTAATATTATCCAGGGCTTCCCTGGATCTAACTTCACAAATGTGGCCGGTTTCGGAGATTTCCTCAACCGATTCATAGACCTCTACACGGTATACAATAATAATGTGCAAGTTCTTAATAATATCAATACGGCCACACAAACAAATATTCAAACGTTCATCCGAAATGACTTATCTGCTATCATCCCAGCAAGTGCTGTGAATCGTCAGCGATACACTGACCCACTCGTGTATTCTATTCTATGGAAAACCGCCCTTCCCCCCCAATACAAACTCGCAGAAGACGACTGGGGCCTCGGTTGGAACTTGGGATTTGATAAGGTGGATACACCCTATCTCACAACGCAGACGGGGCAGAGCTTCTTCAAGATTCTGGACGACTTCATTAATCTGAGAATGAGCCCCGAGTTCAATATGAATATGATGGATACAGGAGCAAAGGAGAATCTACAGATTAGCACAGATACGACAGGCTCTATCAAAGCCTATTATGGCAAACTCCTTCTTGCTGGATTCGGCTCGTATGCGCAGACACTGATTAGCAATCCCATCACATTCCAAATCCCTATTCCGAAGATTGATAAGTTGACGTTCACATGGGTAGACAATCTTGGTCAGGTAATTAACAATAACGATTGTGAATGGAACGTTGTGATCCAGCTGGTGGAGCAGATGGATACTGTGACGGCGGCGGCGCCGACTTTTGTGTTTCCGTGAGAATTAAGTCACGACGTTAGTAGATGGAACCCGTTCCGCCCCGCAACTTTCCTCGTGTAAACGGAACACCTCTACAGACACTTCCCATCGGTCGTGGCGAGGAGGACCCCCATAAAGTCTTTCCCCCCGTTTGCCTGCAGACGCACTGGGACCCCACGATGATTCTCCGACACAGTATGCCGACCGAGCATCTCACAATGCCGATGGACCCCCGCCCTTGGACGCGCATTTGCATGGAGTATACGACAGCGGGTGAGAATCAGCCCGCGCCCACCGTCGCTGAAAGCGTGATGCTCCCGTCTGGTGGCCAGTTCTACCCGCCTTCTCGTTACCAGGCCGCCATTGACAATGAATCGGCTCTACGTCGTCTAGATAGACAGCTTGGCACATGTGAGACAGAGCAGTATAAGCCCTCTATCACAGGTGATATGTTCAATGCTCGACAGCTCCTTCCCGCGAGATCGCAGCAGCCCGATTCTCGTTTTGTGAGCGAGCTGGCGATGCCCCAGGCACTTCTCCGCAATGGCCCTTACCCGTGCCGTGAGGAGGCCGACATTGCGAATGTCAGTCGCTCCAAGAAGCTGTTCAACAATGCCACGAAGCAGGAGCGTTACAATCAGCCGTTCGCCACAAAGAAGACGGTCACACCTCGCACATAACCTGAAACGCCCTCTCCGCCTTCACATTCCAGCCCGCGGGTAATTTAATCGTATACAAGCGACCTTCTAGAGGTATAAAAATACCTACAGAAGTGTTGTTCACGTCGGAACCAACCGACGCAAACCACGACGTCAGGGCAAGAGCAACCAGCTCCTGCGTCTCCATCTTGTCCGCTATCTTCAAAAAGGACCCCTCCACGTGAAGATCCACACCCTCTTTCAAGTCTTGATACGCAAACTGCTCAGATAGACCAATGACCTCGCGCTTTGCCAGCCACTCCGTTAGACGAAGCTCTAGGCACTCCAAATAATCGCCGAGCTCGTCATCCGCCAGTTTCCCACTCATAAGTGTCGCCCTGTATAAGGCCGCATTGCGCCCCTCCGACACAAGAGCCATTGCACCCATCTTCCACATGTCCACCAGGCACTCTTTCCAGGAGAGGTCCGCATTACAGATGCGCCGCCAGCTGCGGAGCGCATCCGCCCTCCACTCCGTCGGCACCACATAGCGCGACGGCCCCATGCGAAACTCGCGCAGATTATAGGCGTCAAAACGTAAAGGCCGCAGCTGGCCACGAATCTTCGCCACGATACTTGTGGCCCTGATAAGGTCCATCGGTTCCCACCCTAGGCCCCGTCGCTTCGCCCAGATGTAAATCATATTGTAGTCCACCGACGGCGGATCACGCGCCTCTTCCTCTCCACCCAAGAACTCGAAGATGCACTCGGTCAGCTCTTGAGACCACGTCTCCCAGAACGCACGGTCCTCCGAATAAATCCGCAGCGTAAACAACATCCGCTCCACAACGGTCTCGCGGAATGGTATACCTGTCGTAAGCGCAATATGTCTTAGAATCCAGATGCGCACGAAGCGGTGGAAGTCGCCGAGATGGTCGCCGACCGCCCACGATGGCGTCTTCCAGACCTCGCCGCCTCTGAAGATACACTCGGACTCCAGATTCGCGCGGTCAAGCCAAGACAACACACCCTCTTCGCGCAGCTGCTGTAGATGGTCACCATCCAACGCGCCAATCAAGTCCTTGAGCCGCCGTTTCCCCTCCGAGACCTCCAGATCACTCAGACAGTATTTCGCCAAGCCATGATACAAAAGAAGCTGTGTCGGCACTTCGCGCACAAAGCGGCACAGGGCCCTCTCATCCCGCGTATAACTAAAATGGAGCACCTCCCGCGCACGCGTGACCCCCACATAAAACAGACGCCGCTCACATACCACGTTCTCCGGCTTCTTAGACGACGGAAACACGTCATCATTGCAGTTTATCAAGAAGACAATATCCCATTCAAGCCCCTTGCTTGCATGGAGTGTGACGAGGTCCACGACGGGCCCCTTTGCGTCTCCCTTCTCTTCACCCGCCACTCCAATATCGCGAAGACGGCATCGCATACCATTCTGTATCATCTCTTCCTCTACACGATAGAGGTCGCCGTTTGTGCGAGACAAGACGGCAATCGTGCTTGATGGTGCCGCGGCCCGATATTCCTCAATCGTCTTGAGAATCCAGCGGCTCTCGTCGGACAGCCTGTAGAAGAAATGGACGTGGGGTTTCTCGCCACCTGCCTTCTCCGCGATCATCGTCCCTTTCCACTCTAGGGTTGGAATCCGCTGCATCACTGTATTTGCGACCTTGATGATTGACTCGCGAGACCGGTAATTATGGCGGAGCTGGTCATCTATGAGACCTCGTATCTGTGTGTGAAGTTCCAAGATATATTTCACATGGCTCCCACGCCACGTATAGATATTTTGACAGTCGTCGCCGACGATAATGAGATGCGCTCCAGGATGTAGCATCCGCTGGAGCATCTTCCACTGTTCCTCATTGATGTCTTGGAACTCGTCAACAACGACATAGCGCAAGGTGCCGACCCACTTGCGACCATCTGTGGTGCCGAGCCATTTCTCTCCCATGTTTACGAGCTCGTCCACGAAATAGAGGGCCTTGAGCGCTTCAGGCGAGAACTTCTTGAGAAGAGCACGTGAGAGGCCATGAAAGGTGCCTGCCCACATCTGTTGTGGGCCAATCAGACTCTCGATTCGCGCCTTCATCTGCTGGGCCGCATTTCGTGAGAAGGTCATCAGAACAATACTCTCGGCCTTGACGCCGCACGACTCTATCAAGTGGGCGAGACGGGCGGTGAGAGTGGTTGTTTTACCGGACCCGGCAGATGCCAGAATTCGTTGATGAACACCAGGTGGACGACGAATGGCCTGTGCCTGTTCATCATTCACCCGGATGGAGGTTTTTGAGAAATGAAACATGTGCGTAAGCTGCTTAGAAAGATGTCGTGTTCATTGCTTAGATGGAGCAGACAAAGGGAACAGTAAGTGAGGGCTTCGCAACCCTGCTACACTACCCACCCAAGAACGCATGGAATGCTGTTGTGACCCAGCTCCTTTGCTGGAGCTTCCGCCGCTTCTGTGTTGCGCGCCTAACAACCGACCTCTCTGGATCTGCCGCCACCGACCTCTGGGATTCGCACTTCAGTCTCATCGCCGACTTCGCCCCGCCCCAGTTCAAGCCCCACCTCAACCAGTGGCTGGCGCCCGAGAATATCACGCATGTTGGAAATCTAAAAGAGCTGGACACAACCTTCCGCCACCTGGTGACCGTGATGGACAGGGCGGTATCCGAAGAGGATGATGATATCCAGGACGATGTCGCAACCCTCTTAGACGAAGAGATGGGAGAACTCCTGGAGAAGTGGCTGGGCAATGTCTACGCGCCCTATTCTATCTTCCCCAACTCGGAGGAACCCGACGACAGTATTGATATGACGAAACTCAATGCGGTGAATTATTTGCTACAAAGACAATTAACTCTCAGTCGCCTCATCAAAAATAGACGCATTACGCACCGATCTAATGCTAGTAGTATAAGAGCCGCCACTCCTATGAAAAAAACTCGCCGCAGTAAGCAGAATGTTCACGTACGCTTCAGTCCAGAAACACGTGGTCATGACGCCCGAGGGGCGGGAGACCAAAACAACGAGCGTGAACGTGAACAACGGGAAGGGGGTGAAGGCAGTCGTGTTGAAGAAAAACGGGACGATGAAGGCGAAGCGCCAGACTCTCACAAAGAGAGAAATCACGAACATCCGCAACCACCGGTTCATGCCGAACCTGTTCCGCCCCCTCACCAAGTCTCTACGGACAGCGGAGCGGCAAGCGCGTCCATACAACAAGACAATAAAGAAGAGCAAAAAGAAAGGGCGTAATGCTTGAGATATTTTTTATAATCTTAATCATATTCTTCGTTCTCATTTTCTTCTATAAACAGACAGTGCCCGAGTTCAGCGTCCTCCAGATAGAGTCTGATAAGCTGGATACGCTTCCAGATATTCTCAGTGAGTCGCATCCCATAGTTATAAGAGGGCTTGGTAATCCGAAGGTCCTGACACTGGACGTCTTAAAGGGAAACCAGCGGATCCAGACGCTGCCTATCGCACCGCCCTTCGTTCTTAATCAGTATTTGGCGGATCCGAAGGGGAAAACGCTCCACATGCTACCGCCAGAGATTCGCAAACAAGCGGCCGCCGAGCTCGGGCTTCAGGTGTGGGCGGATCACACATGGTTCGGCCGCATCAAGGAGGATATTCCCTACGCATTCGCAATGTCTCTTGACACTGAAGTCTACATGAGCTCGATGGGTATGCGCAAGACGACGGGCGCATATACGCTCATTTACCCGACGAATGGGACGTTCACCGCGTCTATATTGATGGAGAGCGCGACGAAGTTTTTGCCGCCTCACTGGGAAGGTCAGTTTGTGGCCGAGTTGAAACCTGCCGACTGCCCTCTGCTCAACGAGGTGCAGTTTATGGATGTTATTTTACGACCTGGACACATGTTTATTATGCCGCCGCACTGGATTGTGTCGTTGAAGAGCACAGATAAAATACCAGTCTTTGCATGGATAGAGGTGCATCACCCGATTAGTAAGTTGGCCGCGGCACTAGCATGAGCGAAAGAACGGTAAAATTGATATTCATTTACTTCATAAATAAATATCAATAATGGAGCCGTCAGAGAGCTCCGAGGATGCAGATTCATCAGAGGGCGGCCGCTCTTCTGAGGAACTGTGCGAGGAGCTCTTTACGACAATGGTCACTCTCGCGACTCAGTCTCGCGCCGTTGATAAGCAGTTCAAGACTATTCTGAAAAACATCCAAGAAAGGCCTCTTGGATCTATCTTATCTCCGAAGGCGGCGACTTCGCGATGGCTTCAGAGTATAGGTATCCCCCATGATATGATTTCTTATGAGGAGTTTCTCGCGGCCTTCTTCACTCTCTATGAGAAGGAGGGCCGCCTGGATTTCGCCACGAGGACGCTTGAGCTGAAGCCGGTGGAGGCGAAGCTTCTAGAGCTCCCCGCAGACCAGCCTATCCATGTCCTCCAGTTCCTCGGCGCGCTTCCCAAGATGTTTAACTAAGCGACGTGATAAAATTGAGATTGACTTTTTATATTGGTATCGTATACCATGGAGTCATTATCAACGGAGCAAAAGCAGGCCTATGAGGCCGTTATCAAAGGCGAGAGCATCTTTCTGACGGGGCCGGGTGGCACAGGCAAGTCGCATTTGATTGGGCTCATCGCCGATTATCTGCGCGCAAGAGGCGTCATCTTCTCAATTACCGCAATGACTGGATGCGCCGCTCTTCTTGTTGGCAATGGTGCCAAGACGCTCCATTCTTGGGCGGGCATCGGTCTTGGAAAGGGGACGATTGAATCGCACGCTGTCTCCATCAGCAAGATGTATCCCGTCAAGAAGCGCTGGATGAAGACAGAGGTTCTTATTATTGACGAAATCAGCATGATGACGCCCGACCTTCTTGAGTTACTTGACGGTATTGCCAAGAGCCTGCGTCGCAACCAAAAGCCGATGGGTGGAATCCAGGTTGTCTTCGTCGGCGATTTCCTCCAGCTGCCTCCTGTGGCAAAACAAGGAAACGTGAAGTTCGCATTTGAGAGCCCAGTCTGGTCGCAAGTGATTGACAAGATGATTCAGCTCAAGCGCATCTTCCGCCAGGAGGATCCGACCTTCCAGCGAATTCTTGACGAGGCCCGCGTAGGTGAGCTCTCGGCCGCTTCCCTGGCCACTCTCAAGACACGCTGCGACCTCTCATGGGACAATGAACCGATTCAGCCGACTCTTCTGTTTACCCGAAATGCGGATGTTGACAGCATTAATAATTCCAACCTCGCGCAGCTGGAAGGCGAGCCGCATACCTATGTGGCTAGGACCCTCCCACATGGTCATCCCGTCGCTGACGTGGCGCGGGTCGTAGAGAAGCTGGACAAGGACGCTAATTATGTTGCCGAGCTTGTGCTGAAGGTTGGGGCGCAAGTAATGCTGATTACGAATCTGGATCAGGAGAAGGGTCTGGTGAATGGAAGTCGCGGAGTGGTGACAGGATTCCGAGAGGGATTGGACTGGCCAATTGTTATCTTCAAGAACGGTCAGCAGCTGGCAATTGAGCCATTCATCTGGAAGTCGGAACACGAGCCGCCTATTGAGCGGTCACAGATTCCTCTTCGTCTCGCCTATTCCCTGACAATCCACAAGGCGCAGGGGGCCACTCTTGACTGTTCTCTCATTGATATTGGCGTGAGCACCTTCGAGTATGGCCAGGCATATGTCGCGTTGTCAAGGGCGAAGAATCTAGAGGGACTCTATATTCACGAAGTGTCGGCCGCCGCTTTCCGTGCTCATCCTCTTGTGAAGAAGTTCTATGCTGGAACGTATGAACCGCCTGTAACACCCGCCCCTGTTCCTGCTCCTGTTTCTGCTCCTGCTCCCGCTACAGTTCTCTCTGTAAAGCGAAAGACACCGCCCCTGAAGGGAAAGAAGGCGGCATATGGATTTGAAGATGAAACGCCGCAAACGCAGGAGCCCCGCCAGCAAGCCTCTCTAAAAAATTATTGGGGCATTCCTCCACCCAAGTGATAAATTTGACCGGCCCCGTTGAGAGTTGCTTTTCAGCGCCAAATGACGACTCCTTTCTCATCCAAGATTACGACGTTTTCTACTATGGAGAATACTATTGAGACCCCTAATGTAGCATTCGCATCAGGAACAAAGTCCACACACGCATCTCCGACAGTCAAATCCCGAAAGGGGTCTGTCCACGGGGATCCGCCTGTTCTTGATATTACATCCGATGGAGTTGCGACGACAGACACTGTAAAGTTGCTGCCAGAGCCTCTCCTCTCCGACGCCGAGGAGCGCCTTGTCCTCTTCCCTATCAAGCACACCGATGTCTGGCAGCGCTGTAAGCAGCAGCAGTCAGTCATCTGGCTGGCAGAGGAGATTGACCTGTCAAAGGATATGAAGGACTGGGAGAAGCTGAAGTCTGAGGAGCAGAATTTCATCAAGAATATTCTCGGCTTCTTTGCCGCCAGTGATGGCATCGTTATGGAGAATCTCGCCACCCGCTTCTCGAGGGAGGTAATGTGGCCCGAGGCCCGCTACTTCTATGCGAACCAGACGTATATGGAAGCGATCCACAGTGAGACATACTCTCTCTTGATTGACTACTATGTCACGGACAAGGAGGAGAAGCACCGAATCCTCCACGCCGCGCAGACCATTCCGTGTATTGCTAAGAAGGCCGAGTGGGCCCTCAACTGGATTGACTCGAAGGATGCCGACTTTGCGACCCGTCTGATTGCCTTTGCGGCAGTAGAGGGCATCTTCTTCAGTGGTGCCTTCTGCGCCATCTTCTGGATGAAGGAGCGCGCCCTTCTCCCTGGCCTGACGACGAGCAACGAGTTCATTGCGCGCGATGAGGGACTTCACATGGAGTTTGCATGTCTCTTGTATAGCAAGATTGTCAACCGTCTTCCGAAGGCGAAGGTCCACACGCTCATCCGTGAGGCTGTGAAGATTGAGAAGAAGTTTATCACGAAGTCGCTGCCGTGTGAGCTTATTGGCATGAATGCGAAGCTGATGGCGCAGTATATTGAGTTCGTCGCGGATCGCCTCTGTTTAATGCTGGGCTATCCGAAGATTTGGTGCTCTGCGAATCCCTTCTCATTTATGGAGCGCATCTCTCTTGAGAACAAGGACAACTTCTTTGAGAAGAGGGTGAGCACGTATGCGAAGGCGGCGAGTGGAAAGAAGAAGGAGGATATGGCATTTGCCATGAATGCGGACTTCTAATGCCGCGATAAAATTGATACAAAAACAAGCTATGTCTTTTTTTAAGAGAGATATACCATGTTTCTATTACTGGCTCTCGCATCCCTCTCCGCTGTCTATGCGCAAAGTGAAACGGCGAGCGCATCTGCATCTGCATCTGCATCTGCATCTGCATCCGCAAG
>Ga0214919_10003260_pt1 | contig 24686 bp, 20 predicted proteins | sample LL1503_MetaG_FD_177994 | JGI IMG/M metagenome (GOLD analysis project Ga0214919, IMG submission 177994) | Freshwater microbial communities from Lake Lanier, Atlanta, Georgia, United States - LL-1503 | ecosystem: Environmental > Aquatic > Freshwater > Lake | place: USA: Georgia | collected... | reverse complement strand
ATATTGAATCTCGCCTTTCTGAAATAATCGGTGAACCTGCAAAACGCCTTCACACGGGAAGATCAAGAAACGACCAAGTTGCCGTTGATTGCAAGCTCTACACAATTGATTCAACAAAAATCGTCATTGAACTTCTGCAAAAAGTTCTTTCCTCGTTTTTAAACAAGGCACAAAATCACATTGATGACATAATGCCCGCGTTCACACATCTGCAAATTGCTCAACCTGTTTCAATTGCACATTATTTACTTGCCTACTTTGAAATGTTTAAACGCGACCTTACCCTTGCCAAACATTTTCACGAAGAAATTTCTACGCAATGCCCGCTTGGTGCCGGTGCATTAGCAGGAACAACTTACCCAATAAATCGTCACACAACATCACAATTGCTTGGATTTAGAGAGCCAACCACAAATTCACTCGATTCCGTTTCCGACCGTGATTTCGCCCTTGATTTTATGTACCTTGCAAGCAAAATTGCCGTCCATATTTCAAGATTCGCCGAAGAAATGATAATTTTTGCAACACAAGGCTTTGGGTTTGTGAAGTTTTCAGATGCCTTCTCCACTGGCTCTTCAATGATGCCACAAAAGAAAAACCCTGATGCTGCCGAGCTTCTTCGTTCAAAATCTGGAAGAATTTTTGCCAATTTGCAAAATTTATTAGTTGTAATGAAAGGTCTTCCGCTTGCTTATTCAAAAGATATGCAAGAAGACAAAGAACCCCTTTTTGATTCCGTAGAAAACATTATTTTAAGCCTTCAAGTTCTTGATGGAATAATTAACGATATTACATTCAACACGAAAAAAATGTTTGAAATGGCACAGATGGGTCATTCAAATGCGACTGATCTTGCCGATTACCTCGTCCAAAAATGTGGCGTTCCATTTCGCGATGCCCACCATATTACAGGCAAAATTGTTCGAATTGCTCTTGAAAATAATTGCAAAATTCAGGAACTACCCCTCGAAAAAATGCAAAAAGTTGAAGAAAAAATCTTACAGGAAGTGTTTGAATTTCTTGACACATATAACGTTGTAAAACGCAGAAATTCCTTTGGTGGAACGGGCTTTGACCAAGTGAGAAAGCAAATTGCAATTGCTCTTGAGCTTGTAAGATCCTTCAATTTATAACATTTTTTTAAATTTATGCTGGAAAAACAGGAATACAAAATTACAAGTAAGGAAATTTCCCTTCGTGAATTTCAATTGAAGGATGCTCTTGCATATTTTCAGCTATACACCCACCCACTTGTAAAACAGTATATCCCGCTGGATATGATTCCACGCGATGTCAAATCCGCATCCGCACAAATTAAAAGTTTATTCCTTCAAGGAAGACCATATCCCTATTGGGCAATTGTTAGGTCTGATACCGATACCCTAATTGGTTCTTGTGGTTTTGTAAACGCGGAACCGTACCACAAACGTATTGAAATTGCGTACGATCTTCACCCCGATTACTGGGGAAACGGGCTTATGCACGCTTCGCTTTCTGCGTGTGTGAAATATGCTTTTGATGTTCTTCGCGTGCAACGGCTTGAAGCTGTAACTTTAACGGATAACATTCAATCAATGAAATCCTTAAAGCGTTTGGGAATGGTTCATGAAGGGTTGCTTCGAAACTTTAAATACTTCAAAGGCAAAATGGTTGATGTTGAATCATTTTCAATGACACCGCAAATCTATGCCTCACTTTATAAGTAATAGTCAAAAAAACCTCGTAAATGCTTATATCAATATTTTGCATAGCATTTTTATCTACATTCAAAACATTGTTTTTTCTTTTTTTTCCAAAATTCATTGGAAAAGATATTCCAACTCAAGAGGATTTAGAAAAATTTGCTTCCATAAACGATTTGGGAAGTCAACCATTGTGGACAATCCTAATTCCACTTTATAATGAATCAATTGATGACCTGAAAGCCTTAAGAAAAAATATTTTTGCAAGTAAATATACAAATTTTGAAGTGATATATCTGTGCGAAGAAATTGACCTTATAACAAATTATTATTTAAAAAATTATGCTACAAATTCAAACGAAAAAATTCTTATTATTCCACGAAGACCACCATTCACAAAGCCAAAAGCGTGTAATTATGGCTTGGAAATTGCCCGCGGGGAATATATTGTAATTTACGACGTTGAAGACATTCCACACCCATATCAACTTCATTGTGCTTCTTATTATTTTCAAAATTTCAATTATGACTGCATTCAATTTCCTTTGGAATTCATTTACGATGGCTCAATGTTGAGCGGATTCCAGGTGATTGACTATGTTTTGTGGTATAAAAGCATGCTTCCAATTTTGCAAAATTTGAACGCTCCAATTCCACTTGGTGGCACAAGTAATCATTTTCGTGCGAAAAACTTGCGTGAAAGTGGTGGATGGGACAGTTTTAATGTCACGGAAGATGCTGAACTTGGAATGAGAATGAATTTGCAAGGCTTAACCGTGCGTTATGTTGAAAATTACGAAACAAAAGAAAGAACTTTGCCAAATATCACAAACTTAATGAATCAAAGGGTGAGGTGGTCAAAAGGACATTTCCTGACATTTCTTCAGGTTTTTCCAAAATTTCTGGTAAAATCCCCATTTAATGCGATTTTTGTTTTCCTCGCTTTGGCATCAAGTCCCGTTACTTGCATTGGATACATTACCGTGACGATTGGTCTGAATTTTTTGGATTATAACTCGCATGATCAACGAATTATCGCAGTGCTTTTCATTTGGGGAATTGTTTTGTTTTTTCTGTATCCATTTATCATTTTTGTAAAATTTCCGCAATTGCGAAAAAAAGAAATCCTTCCGTCTGTTTTGTTTTATAATATATACATGATATTCTACATTCTTCCAATAATCAAAAGCTTGATAGAATGCGTGTTTAGACCAAGCGTTTGGTATAAAACTATGCGGTAATTTATTCAGAAATGTGGTGCGATTCCAAAAACTTTTGTGCATCAAGTGCCGCCATACAACCCGTTCCCGCTGCTGTTATTGCTTGGCGATAGATTTTATCTTGAACATCGCCCGCTGCAAAAACACCTTCAATGTTCGTTTTTGTTGTGCCGGCTTTTGTAATAATGTAGCCCTCGCCGTCAAGTTCAAGCCCTGAGTGTTTGAAAATTTCCGTTGAAGGTTTGTGACCAATCGCAATGAAAATGCCATCAAGCTCAAGCTTTTCTTCGCCGCTTGGTGTGTTCAACACAACGCCAGTAACCGATTTTGGCTCGTTTGTTCCAATAATTTCTTTAACCTCCGCGTTCCAAATTGGTTTCACTTTTGGGTTGGAAAACAGACGATCTTGCAGAATTTTTTCCGCCCGAAGTGAACCCTTGCGGTGAATTAAGTAGACCTCGCTTGCGTGGTTTGTCAAGTAAATTGCTTCTTCAACAGCAGTGTTTCCACCGCCAACAACGGCAACTTTTTTGTTTTTGAAAAAGAAGCCATCGCATGTTGCGCAACCTGAAACGCCGTATCCTTGGAAGAACTTTTCACTTTCCAAACCAAGCCATTTTGCCTGTGCACCGGTTGAAATTATTACCGTTTTTGCAATTATTTCAGTTCCTAAATCTGTTTGTAATTTGAACGGACGGCTTGAAAAATCAACATTCGTAACCATTGCTTGAAGCATTTCAACTCCAACATTTTGTGCTTGCTTTTTCATTGCCTCCATTAAGTCAGCACCTTGAATTGCGTGTTCAAAGCCGGGGTAATTTTCAACTTCGGTTGTAAGCATTAATTGACCGCCTTCCTCCCAGCCGGAAATCATCAAAGTTTTTAAATTTGCACGAGCAGAATAAATTCCGGCGGAATATCCGGCAGGACCAGAGCCAATAATTACAACATCAAGCATATCATTTTCCAATAGTTTCCTTGCATACATTCTTGGCTTTTTCACCATCAATTGGTTTACCTGATTGGCGGGTTTCGCTCATAACAATTTGAAGGCAATGTGTGAACTTATCTGTACTTTTTACGATTGAAGTGTTTGCTTCGGCAATACGAACATTGTTGGTGGACTGTATTACCGATTCATTGGAGTGTATTGCAACTTTTATTGTATATATTAGTAAAGATATAACAATGGTTAAGCATATTAAACCAATGCTCGCAATCACTGTTTTGTTGTATTGGATATTTTGTTGCATATTACCTTGCACTATCAATTTCTTTTTTAATGTTTGCAATTGCTTTTGCGGGGTTTAAACCCTTTGGGCAGGTGCTTGTGCAGTTCATAATTGTGTGGCAACGGTAAAGTTTGAAAGCGTCGTCGAGCTCTTCAAGGCGTTGTTTTTTTGCTTCGTCGCGTGAATCGGCGATCCATCTGTATGATTGCAAAAGAACAGCTGGCCCAAGGTATTCATCGCCATTCCACCAGTAACTTGGACATGCAGTTGAACAACATGCGCATAAAACACATTCCACAAGACCATCAAGCTTAGCGCGATCTTCAGGCATTTGAATGTTTTCCTTAACGGCGGAGGCATTTTGTGAAGATTGCAACCACGGTTTAATTGATGAGTATTGTTTGTAAAGTTTGCCAAGGTCGGGTATTAAGTCGCGAACGACTTGCATGTGTGGAAGTGGATAAACGCGAATCTTTCCACTTACATCAGAAATTGGTTTTATGCAGGCAAGGGTGTTTGTTCCGTCAATGTTCATCGCACACGAGCCGCATACTCCTTCGCGGCAAGATCTTCGAAATGCTATTGTTGGGTCAATTTCATTTTTGATTTTGATGAGAGCGTCCAAAACCATTGGTCCACAAGTGTCAAGGTCAACTTCGTAGGTATCAAGCCTTGGGTTTTCATCAGATTCAGGATTGTAGCGGTATATTGAAAAAGACTTCTTATTTTTCGCGTTGTTTGCGTAAAATTTTCCGTCTTTATTTACTTTTGAATTTTGTGGGAGGAGGAAATCTGCCATTTTCTTTAAAAAAAATTACTCTACTTCGTCCATTTCATCTTCAGCATTGAAGTCGTCGTAACTTACGCCTTCAGAAATTTCTTTAATATTGAAGTTTGGTTCAGTTGCTTCTTCTTCGTCAAAAATTGTAACGGAAGAGTTGAATGATTCAAGAATTGATTTTCTTGTGCATATTCCCGATGCAATTTCTTGAAGGGCAAGATCAACTTTTGATTGAACTTCTTCACCAAGTGGTGATTTTGCACCAAGGTAAAGCATTCTTGCGCGCTGAGATGCTAGGATTACAAGGTCAAACCTGTAAGGAATTTCTTCAAGACACTTATCAATTACCGTGTTTTTATTCATTTTTGTTTTTTGCATAGTTGAAGTATCAAATAGATAATTTTACAAAATCAATATGTCAAGAAATATGTCAAGTTTTTTTGGTGCATTGTTAATAATTTTCACAAAAACTTGATTTTTTAAATTATGGGATTTTAGTGCGATTATAAGTAAAAAAAAGTCATGAATAAAAGACCTCTCTCCCCACATCTTTCAATTTACAAAAAACAAATTACTTCCGGAGTTTCAATTATTGGAAGACTTTGCGGTATTTATGTCTACTTCTTCACAATTGTTCTGTTTTGGTCAATGATAGTCTCGGTCTATAAATATAACAATCCATCAATTCCGTTCTATCTTGTGGTAATGGCACTGCATGCTTCAACACCAGTTTTTTCGTTTATTTCCTATATCATCCTATTCGTAACGGTGTTTTGCATAACATTTTTTACAGGAACAATGATTCGCCACATTTTATGGGACCACAACCTTGCCCTTGAACTTAAAACATCGTCAATGCTTGGTTACTTAATTACGGCTCTTTCGTGCTTCACACCAATCGTTGTTGTAAGCTTGGTTTCAATTATGTAAAATGGCCGTTTCTACTGCCGCTTCAAAAACCAATGCAAAAACTACCACTGCAACACCTGAAGACTTTTCGCAAATTAACCCCATTGGAACTTCTCCCGTTCGTTATGAGGTTCTGAATGTTGCTCGTAAATTTTTCGAAATAAAAGAAGATGTTACAAACATTTTTAAAGTTCTTCCCGTTAAAAATTCCAGCGTATTGAAAATTTCTCGAACACTTCCCTACACAATAACCGCGTTTTTTGTAACGCAGGAAGGTGAAGTTACGAATCACCAAATTGTTTTGACATTCTTCGCTGGAAAGCAATCGTGGTGGAATAAAATTTTTCTGCTCCACAATGTTATAACAATTTCAGGGCGACCAAAATTCTTCAAGGATAAAATCACCATAGTTCACCCCTCGAAAATAAATGAAGGAAAAGTTTCACTAACGGAAAAACTTGTAATTAAACCCCATTACAAAAAAAGCAAAATTGACGATTCCAAAACCCAAAGTTTTATTATAAACCAACTTCAAAACAAACAATACAACGAAACCGTTTCGCCAAAAATAAACTCCCAATTTCGAACAAACTTCACTCTCAATTCTGCATTGTCCGAAATTCACAAGCCAACTTCACTTGAAGACTTGCAAACGGCGAAAAACTTTCTTGCTTCCTTTGAATACATTTCCTACAAACACACAATTCAGAAAATTAATCAAAACCATGCAAATGCAATAAAATTTACAGAAAATTTTCTTCCACAGCTTCAAAAAAAACTGCCGTTTGAATTAACACAAGGGCAACTTTATGCAATTGAAGAAATTGGGAAGTTTCAGAAATCTGACAAAGGAAAATTGTTTTTATTACAAGGCGATGTTGGCTGCGGAAAGACAATTGTTGCAATTGCATCAGCATTGAATGCCATAAAAGCTGAAGGCAATTTACAAGTAGCCGTTCTTGCACCAACGCAAATTCTTGCAACGCAGTTGTTTCACAGTTTTAATGAAACTCTTTCAAGTTTTGGAATTTCTTGCACACTTTTAATGAGCAAAGACAAAGCAAAAGAAAAACGCGAAAAACTTGCTAAAATTAAAAGCGGAGAAATTAATGTTGTGGTTGGAACTCACGCAATTTTTGCAAATGCAGTTGAATTTCAAAACCTTGGCTTTGTTATTATTGATGAACAACACAAGTTTGGGGTGCGTCAACGGTTAGAATTGATGAAGAAATCGCAAAATGCAAAATGTTTAACAATGACCGCCACCCCAATTCCACGAACCCTTTCAATGTCTATGTATTCCGGCGTTGAATTTTTTGCTATAACGCAGAAGCCTAAAAACCGTTTACCGATCATAACAACCCTTCTTTCAAATGCAAAAGCAGGTGAACTTATTACTTCCACAAAAAGAAAATTTGGCAATGAATTAAAGATGTACTGGGTTTGCCCTTTGGTTGAAGCTGAAAGCTTGATTAAATCTAACATTAAAGAGCAGGAAATTTTTCTAAAAAAATACTTCAAAGAAGATGAAATTCTCACAGTTCACGGGCAAATGAAAGAAGACGCTATTAATTCTGCAATTTTTGAATTTAAAGAAAACCCAAATGTGCGAATCCTTCTTGCAACAACAATTATTGAAGTTGGAATTGATATTCCAAAGGCAAATATTATTGTGATAGAATCCGCTGAAACATTTGGTCTTGCTTCTCTTCATCAATTAAGGGGAAGGGTTGGAAGATCTGGAGAGCAGAGCTATTGCATTTTGCTGTTTGGAAGTAACGGCGGCGAATCCAATGCGGAAGGAGCATCAACAGGAATGAGTGAAAAAGCAAAAGAACGCCTTCAAGCAATGAAAGATTCCAATGACGGGTTTTATATTGCTCAAGTTGATAGAAAAATTAGGGGTTCGGGAAATGTGTTGGGAGACGCCCAATCCGGTTCAATGAAATTCACATTTTTCGATGAAGATTTGCATCAAGAATATTTACTTCAATTTGAAGGAATATATTTTTCTCTAACCCATGAAGAAAAAGATGCAATTTCGCAAATATTCTACGCGTCGGTGAATCTTGAATTTTCTGAGCAGTAAATGTTGCGATTGGGGGCGACGAGCTCCTACCCGTTCCGACGTCTCTTCGCCTTCAAGCTTCGCTTTCCGGTCGACATCTTCAGGGCACGGAGCCCCTTCAAACACCTAAATATAATCACTTGATGAAATACATATAAATGGAACTTGGAGTAATTCTTTTGTGGAAAATTGGTTGCGGGGGCAGGATTTGAACCTACGACCTCTAGGTTATGAGCCTAGCAAGCTACCGAGCTGCTCCACCCCGCGTCAATACTTCATCATTGCACCTTTGTTTTTTATTAGTCAAGAATTTTCTTGAATTTTCCAAAATTAAGTTGCTAACAATGTTTAGCTATGTAAAAATAAATGCCAGAAATTACTATAAAAATCACACTACCAAATGGCGAAATCAAAGATTTCCCACAAAACACAACTCCTTTTGATATCGCGCAAAGCCTTTCTTCAAGTCTTGCGAAGGAGGCAATCGTTGCGAAAATTAACGGCAAACTGGTTGATATCAACACTCCAATCACCGAAAATTCCACGGTTGAAATTTTAACGACAAAATCGCCAGAAGCACTGGAAGTTTTGCGTCACGACTGCGAACACCTTTTAGCCCAAGCAGTCAAAGAATTGTTTCCCGAAACTCAAGTTGTGTTTGGTCCATCAACAAAAGAAAACGGATTTTACTACGATTTTTTACGAGAAGTACCATTTTCAGAATTCGATCTTCCAAAAATTGAAAAGAAAATGCTGGAACTTGCTTCAAAAAACTTGGAAATTACAAAAACAACAAAGCCAAAGCAGGAAGCAATTGATTTTTTTAATGGAATAAACGAACCGTTTAAGGGGAAAATTATTGAAGAAATAATTCCCGCTGGCGAAGAAATTTCTCTTTACACGCAAGGCAATTTTACGGATTTATGCAAAGGTCCGCATTATATCAACACCAAATTTTTGCGTAATTTTAAGTTGTTGAAGGTTTCCGGCTGTTATTGGCGTGGCGATGCGACAACTTGGGAGTTTATTGCTAAGGAGGTTGGCGGAGATTTCAAGAGTTTTGTGTTTGGATGGCAACAATTATCACAAAGTGGTACGGTTGTTAAAAGTTCGCATAATATGTCTGCATCGGAAGGCATAACAAGAGTAGATCCTTGGAATATTAATAAATGCTATAAAGACGCAGTTGCGAATGGTTACAATCGTGAAAAACCTGCAATCAAATTATATAACTCCGGCTTTAATAGTGGCGAAGAATTACATGGAGACAAGAGCAATGCAAATCCTCAAAAAAATTCATACACCTCCAAGCCAATCCAACTCCAACGCATTTCTGGAATCGCTTTTTTCAAAAAGCAGGAACTTGACGACCACATAACCATGCTTGAAGAGGCAGCAAAACGCGACCACCGCAAATTAGGTTCAGAACTTTCTCTTTTCCACATTTCCGAAGAAGCCGTTGGTTCGGTTTTTTGGCATAAAAAAGGGTGGTTCGTTTACCGTACAATTCAGGAATATGTTCGCAAAAACTTGGAAGAAAATGGCTACGAGGAAGTTCGCACTCCGCAATTGCTCAACAAGGAACTTTGGGAAAAGTCTGGTCATTGGGCGAATTATCAGGAACATATGTTTGTTTGTGAATCGGAGAAATCCGTTTTGGCATTAAAGCCGATGAACTGCCCTGCTCATATTGAAATTTTCAAGCAGGGGTTGAAATCTTACAAAGATTTACCAATTCGTATGGCGGAATTTGGGTCTTGCCATCGAAACGAGCCATCTGGTGCATTGCACGGAATTATGCGTGTGCGTGCATTCACACAGGACGACGCCCACATTTTTTGCACACCAGAACAAATTGTTGGAGAAGTGAAATCTTTTTGTGAGCTTTTGCATAAAATTTACAATGATTTTGGCTTCACAAAGGTTGATATCAAGCTTTCTACTCGTCCAATTAACCGTGCAGGAACGGATGAAACTTGGGATTCCGCCGAAAAAAATCTTTCGGACGCCGTGAAAATGGCAGGCTTCGAATTTGAAGTTTTAGCAGGCGAAGGTGCATTTTATGGACCAAAGCTCGAATTCCAACTAACGGATGCTATCGGCAGAAAATGGCAATGTGGAACTATTCAATTGGATTATGTCCTTCCAGAACGCCTTGGTGCGAATTATATTGATTCCGATGGTTCAAAAAAACAAGCAGTAATGCTTCACAGGGCAATTCTTGGTTCGTTTGAAAGGTTTATTGGAATGTTAATTGAAAACTTCGCGGGTAAGTTTCCACTTTGGATTAACCCAATTCACGCAGTTGTGTGTTCAATTTCGGAATCATCATCGCAATATGCAAAAAGCGTTTATGAAGAACTGAAATTGGCAGGAATTATTGTTGAACTTGATAACTCATCTGAAAAGATTTCGTACAAAATTCGTAAATATTCAACGCAAAAAACGCCGTATATCATTACCGTTGGAAAGCAGGAGCAAGAAAATTCAACAATTTCCGTTCGAACAATTGGCAGTGAGGAAAATCGTAATTATACCATTTCCCAATTTAAGGAATTCGTTCTTGGAAAAATTAAAAAAAGAGATTTAGACTACTAAACAATGGATTTTCATAGTGCGATTTCTCATCTTTTTGCTTCAGAAAATGTAATTCAGTTCACTCTTTTTGTTGCAATTGCTTCATTTTTTATAGGAATTGCAGCGGGATTTGTCGATTCAACAGTTGGTGGAGGAGGACTCGTCGCCTTTCCTTGTCTTGTGTTTTTGGGAATTCCACCGCACAATATTCTTGCAACGAATAAGCTTCAAGCAGTGTTTGGAACAACTGCCGCAACTTGGCATTTTCATAAACAAGGAATGATTGATATAAAGAAATTTATACCTCTTGCGTTTATTATAACATTTATTTCAGCAATTGTTGGTGTTTTGCTTTTGAAGCAAACATCGTCAAATATTCTTGGCAAAATTATTCCAATAATTATGGTTGGAATTTTGGTTTATAAAATTGCATTTTTCAAACACGGGGAGGTTCAATCGCACAAACCCGCAATGAAAACAATTGTTTTTATTTTAATTTTTTGCGTATTATTTGGTTTTTATGACGGCTTTTTTGGTCCGGGTGTTGGAACATTTTGGATTTTTACCCTCATAACATTTCTTGGAATGAATTCGCTTCAAGCTTCTGCAAATGCAAAGCTTTTAAACCTTGCAAGTAATATTGGGGCGTTGGTTGTTTTTATTCCAATGGGGCTGATATGCTACAAAATTGCTTTTCTTATGGGGTTTGGTCAGGTGATTGGTGCAAAACTTGGTGTGTGGATTAGCATGAAAAAAGGTTCAAAATTCATTAATATTATGTTTATTTGCGTTATGTCACTAATGGTTATTCGCTTATTTATTAAATATTACTTATGAAATTTATTTTCCTATTGTTTATACTTTCTCTCTCTGCGTGTGGAATTCCTATGATTAATCAACAACAAAATTGTGCAAATATGAATATGTTTACCGATCCATTAGATGCAACATTCAATAGAAACGAACTTTGTGGAACTGTGAACAATGGTGTTACAAGTGGTGCAAATTCGGGGCTCCTTGGGCTTTAGTTTTAATGTTAGCTTTGAACCAAACAAACCGTGGCAAAGCAACCAATTCCTTCGCCACGTCCGAGAAATCCCATTTTCTCAGTCGTGGTTGCTTTAATTGAAACCGCGTCCTGTTCAAGATTCATAATTTTTGCAAGGTTTTCAACCAAAATATTACGAAGTGGTTTAATTTTTGGAAATTCACACATAATGGTGATATCAATGTTGGAAATTTCAAACTTTTTTGCTTCCATAACTTTCAAAGCTTCTTTAAGAAATTGCACGGAAGGGGCATTTTCCCATTTTGGGTCAGTGTCTGGGAATAATGTGCCAATGTCTCCGGCGTTAAGGCCTCCTAAAATTGCATCAACAACGGTGTGAATAATGATATCGCCATCGGAATGTGCTGTAATAGAAAATTCTGAGTCAATTTCAAGACCACACAAAACAAGTGGTTTTGAAGATTTTTGAGTCTGTTTTTTTTCAAGGCGGTGGAAATCAAAACCGTTTCCTATGCGAATTTTCATATATTGAGTGATAAAATTGCGTTTATAAAATCATTTTTTGCATTTGCGTATTCATTGGTATTGTTATGAATTTTTGCAAGATTAATTTTTAATTCTTCGTATTGTGAAGCAACCTTTGGATTTGCGTTTAAATATTCAACGAAAAATCTCATATCCGCAATTTCTTTTGCACCACCTTGAAAAATATGCAAATTTATGCCAGATTTTGTGAAATATCGCCGTCCAATAATTCCATATTCACCGTGCGGTTTATAGCCATCAATTTCGCCAACCTGTGAAATATCTGAAACAACGGCAAGAATATCAACAATAGGCTTTGCTAAAATCCCCACAATTGCAGTTGAACCGATATGGTGAATTTCAAGGCAATTTGGAAGATTTTGGATAATATGAGTTTTTTGCGTAAGAAAAATTTTGCTCCATTGAGTGTTGTATTTTTCAAGAGCAATCATGCAATTTTCTTCTTCCTACCCTTGCTTCTCTTCCTTTGTTTTACAACGGAGGAAACTATTCTGTTTGAAAGACGATTTTTGATGTATGTTTCAATAATGTTGTCGAATTCTTCCATATTTTGGGAAAAGAAGTGGTCGGCACCTTCAACAATTTCGTATTCAATGTGAATGTTTTTTTGGTTGTGGTTAAGGTCAACAAGGGTTTCGGTATCAGAAATTAGGGCAATTTCGTCGGAATCTCCTTGTACGATTAGCCCGGAAACCGGACACGGTGAAAAGAACGAGAAGGAATATTTCGTTACAGGCGGGGCAACTGCGATAAAGGCTTCAATTTCAGGGCGACGCATAACAACATTCAACCCAACATAAGAGCCAAACGAAAACCCTGCAAGCCAAAAATGGGAAGCTTCCGGAAATTGTGAGTGTAGCCAGTCAATTACAGCACCAACATCTTCAGCTTCACCCCTTCCGGCGTCAAACTTTCCTTGAGACTTTCCCACTCCGCGAAAATTAATTCTTAGGGCGGAAAAATCGTTTTGAACGAAGGATTTGTAAAGGTGGTAAGCAATTTTGTTGTTCATTGTTCCGCCATAAAGCGGGTGCGGGTGCAAAATTATTGCAACGGGAGCTTTCGGATTTTCCGCAGAATGAAGCATTCCTTCAATCTTTCCAACGGGGCCTTCAATGTAAACCTTTGGCATATTTGTTACTACAAAAAAATTTAGTCAGTAAAAAAACTTGACATAACTCATTGTTCATAAAACAGTTCTTTGAAAATTTCAAGTGAAAAATGCCAACAATACAAATTTTAATCAAGCAAGAAGAAATTCCGTTTAGTGAAAAGAACTTTATAAACTCACTTACTGAGGTTAAACACAATTTTGTTTCTTCCAACGCGATATTCCTCTACATTCAAATTCCCCAAGAAACAGAATTTCCCGAACAGCAAATCATTGGTCCGAAAATTGATGCTTCCCAAATTGCAATTGAAGGTTTTTATAAGAAATATCCGCACGAAATTGGCTTTGTAATTTCAAAAACGGAAAGCAACTATGTTGCAAAAAAGGAGTCGCAAACAAAAACTGCGGAGGAAATTGCTCCTGAAATTGTGGAAAAATATATTTTGGAAATTTCAAAATCGTGGAAAGAAACGCTAGATTTAATAATCAACGGAAATAATCTCCCATGGTGCAGACCAATCCACTCAATTTCTGCTTTTTTTGATGGCAAGCCAATCGCTCACAAATTTGCGTTTAATTCGCTTGAAGAAATTCCACAATTGACAAATGTTGAAACTTTGAAAATAATTAACGATGAAATTAACCGCATTGAAAAAGAGCTTGGAATTACTTGCGTTTCAAGGGAATCTGTTGCTGAACTTGCCCATGTTTACGATGACCCGCAGTTTCAAATTGGCGAAATTCCACCGCAATATCTTTCCCTTCCAAAGGAATTATTACGCTTGACTATCGCCAAAAACCAGCGATACATCCTTTTTGAACAAGGTGGTAAAATTGTGCCGCAGTTCTTAATTGTTGGGAAAAAATACAGCGAGGAAATTTTGAAAGGACACATCAAAACCTTAAAAGCTCGCCTTGAAGATGCGAAGTATTACATTAATGATGACCTTAAAACCTTCAAAATTGATGAAGTTTCGCCATCACTTGAAAAAATTATTTTCCACGAAAAGTACGGCTCCATTGCAAAAAGGGTTGAGGAAATGAAAATTTTAGCACAAAAACTTTTTCCAAACGATGCCTCGCTTCAAAAAGCGATAGCGGTTTCAAAAAACGACCTCACAACGCAAATTGTTCAATCTTTTACTGAATTGCAAGGGTGTATGGGGGGTTTTTATCTTGAAAACCTTGGTGTTGATGCGGAAATTTCTGCTGCCGTTTCACAGCATTATAAACCACTAAACCCAAGCGATGACCTGCCAAATTCCATTATTGGAAAGCAACTTTCTTTGGTTGATAAGTTGCAGAAAATCAATGCACTTGCGGAAATTGGAGAAATGCCGACATCTTCCCGCGATCCTTTCGCAGTAAGGCGGGATATTCTTTCAATTATTCGCATTTGGGATAACATTTCGCCAAAAAACCTTGAAGCTTTGACGCAGATGATTCACCCAAAACTTCACGGATTTTTAGAAGAAAGACTTAAACTTTATGGGAAAGATTTCAACAATTAATCTAAATCTTTCACTAATTTCAAGCCAAGCTTTTTCAAACGCTTTTGAACATTTGCCGAGTTGTTTTTCAGTTGTTCATCCGTGAAAATTCGCAGTTCTTCCGTTTGTTTTTCACCAACTTCCGAAGGTGCGTTCATCAGTAAATCCTGTGCTTTTCCGTTGAGTGGAAACGCAATGATATCACGAATTGAATCTGTGCCAGCAAGAAGCATAACGATTCTATCAATTCCAGGGGCAATTCCGCCGTGGGGTGGAGCTCCGTATTGGAACGCTCCAACCATTCCGGAAAATTGTTCACGAACGGTTTCTTCGGAATATCCTGCAATTTCAAACGCTTTAAACATTAAGTCCAGCTTGTGGTTTCGAATTGCTCCCGAAGAGAGTTCAATCCCGTTGCAAACGATATCGTATTGGTATGCTTTGATTGTGAGGGGGTTGATGTAGAATTTATTACACAACTTGTCTTTAATATCATTAAATCTTGCGTTTGTTTGAGATTCTGTGATTACACCTTCAAATACTAAATTAACTCGGTTTTCCAATATAACGACCAATTCTTGTAAAATACTATCTCCAGTTTGTGTTGACAATGTATTGATAAAATCTTCGTCTGGCTCAATACCGCCGTTGACAACTTTCAACATTTTGCCAAATGTTTCTCTTTGTCCAAACAACAAAACATCCATTCCCCCCTGTGGCATTGAAAACGGGTTGTGGGAAAATTCAATTTTTGGGTTGCCGTTTGCGTCTTTTTCAGTCTCGCTTTCTTCAAAGAATGGGAAGTCAACAATCCAGCAGAATTCAAAATGGTTTTCGTTTATGAGTTTTAAATCACGACCAATCTTCGTTCGAACCAATCCCGCAAGTTTAGCTGCAAAACCCGCTTTTCCGCAAGCAAAAAACACGGCATCACCATCTTCAAGGTTTCCCGCGATTTTAATATCTCCCACCAGTGCCGCGAACTCTTCTTCGTGAATAGCATCGCCGTTTTTCTCAATTTTATAAGCATTGCGAATTGGGCAGTTTTTCACCGTGCCTTCTTCGAAAATCATATAAGCAAGACCAAACTCCCCGCCGTTTAATTTTGCAAAATTTTGCATTTCGGTTTTGAAATACTCGGTTGATTTCCCATGCGATGGAACTGGAATTGCACGAATAACTTCGCCTTTTCCTTTTGCGGAGGCAAAAATTCCGAATTTTGAACCTTCAAAAAACTCCGTAGCATCAAAAATTTCAATCGGGTTGCGAAGGTCTGGCTTGTCATTGCCATATTTTAGCATGGAAACATCATAAGGTATGCGTTTGAAAGGATATGGCGAAACGGTTTTGCCAAAATTCACATCATCAAACATAATTTCCAGCAGGCGATTTTTGATGATTTTCACGCTTTCCAAATCACGAGTCGTTACAATAAAACCCGCATCCCAGTTTGTTTGCGTTAGTAAATTGAGGGGAATTTCATCGCGCATATTAATTTTCGCATTGAAAATTTGAGACATAACTTCGCTTGGAGTCCCTTTTATTCCGCTGATTCCCTCGTTGAATTTGTGGTAAAATGCCTCAATGTTTTTTGTAAGTTGTTTAAATTGAGCAGAGTTCTTATCTATTTTGTTAATTGCTTGCAGATTAATCCAAACAGAGTGTGAGTTATCATAATTTGAACGAGTCGAAACAAAATCGTCTCTTCCAGCAAATTTTGCAAAAACATCATACATTACAGGTTCAATTGCAGAAAAAACATCTTCTTGAGTAGCAAACGACATTTCAATATCCAGTTGGTAAAATTCCCCAGGGGAACGATCCGCTCTTGCGTCTTCGTCCCTGAAACACGGGGCAATTTGGAAGTATTTTTCAAAACCGGACATCATCAAAAGTTGCTTAAACTGTTGTGGTGCTTGTGGTAAAGCGTAGAATTTGTTTGGATGAATACGAGATGGAACGAGGAAGTCCCTTGCTCCTTCTGGGGAGGACGCGGTTAAAATTGGTGTTTGAAATTCAGTAAAGCCTTCAAGTTCCATGCGTTTGCGAATGTAGGATATCACGGATGAGCGAAGTAGAATGTTGTTACGCATTTTTTCGGTGCGAAGGTCGAGAAAGCGGTATTTTAAGCGAATGTCTTCAGAAATTTCGTCATCCGAATTAACCTGAAACGGAATTTGTGTTGATTCATTTTCCACAATAACACTTGATGAAACAATTTCCACACGCCCAGATTTCAACCCCAAATTAACCGCATTTTCAGGGCGAAGGCGAACTTCTCCCCAAATCTTCAAAACAGATTCCAACTTAATTTTGGAAACCTCTTCAATCATTTTTGCTTCCTCAACCACAACTTGAACTTTTTCACCAAAGGCACGGATATCAAGGAATAGAACGCCGCCGTGGTCGCGTTTATTATTCAACCAGCCTGCAATTTGAACTGTTGTGCCAAGTAATGCTTCTGATATTTCCGAAATTTTGTGCGTGTAATGTTTCATTTGCGGTGAGATTTAAAGAATTAATTTAAAAGAATTTTACCATTTCAAACATTTTAAAAAATAAAATCAAGTTTTTTTAAAAGCTATTGCAATTTTGCATCAAAACACTTTTTTTGTGTTTATGCAAGAATTTCTTGACTGTTTATTTATCTTTGATTACAAACCATAACATAACAAATAATTGTACAATTCTTTAATGCCTAAAGACCCATCAACTCCAACAAAAATTTCCATAGGAATGCCAACAAGTTCCAACTCATCTGCTAAAATTTCCCTTGGAAATATTGGTGTTGGTTCTGTAATTAATAAGGAGGACATCCTAAAAAAATTCATGAAACAATCATCTTCGGTTAATCAAGTTGTTCATAAAAACTTTGAACAAAATGTTGTCGTTGAAGAAAAAAAAGTTCAAGAACAACAATACTCCCCGTACGATTCCCCATACTCATCGCAATACGCTTCCGTAAGTGCAGAATCAATTCAACGCACTGAACGCACAATGGAAACCCGTTCAAATTCCGCTGCAACAAAACCTTCTTCAACAACATTGTTTAAGGAAAAGCCTGCTAAAGCAAAACCTGAACTTCACATAACACTTCCTGCAAAAGTTGAAATTAAAACAAAAAGAATTGAAAAAGAAGAACACGCAGAACTTCCTCATGATTTCTCAATTTTTGGAAGCAAGCCCGAAGGTCAAACTCCTTCAATCACGATTGATGTTTCAAAGGAAGATGAGGTACAAAAGGAAGATCATCGCGATAAATCGATCATTGAAAAACATCTTCAACATTATAAATATCTTGAATTTGATAAGGAATCTGAAATTGATAACCTTAAAAACGGTGAAAACTTACGCGAATTCCTTTCAAAAAAACGCCAATTGGCAGAAGAAGACGAGGTTGAAATTATTTCAACCTTTGTTTCTGAAGAACGCAATCGCAAAAGAAAAAAATCAAGTTCGTTTGGCGTTAAAAGAAAAAATACAAACACGAGCGTTCAAGAGCAAGCAATTAAAGTAATTGAAATTCCTGAACTTATTTCAATGCAAGAATTGGCAAATCGCCTTTCCTTGAAGATTAATCTTGTAATAGAAAAAGCCAAATTCATTGGTGAACACGCAAACGAAGACTCCATTCTTGATGGAGACATCGCCGAACTTATTGTTGAAGAATTTAGGCAAAAAGTTCTTCGTGTAAAAGAAAAAACACCTGAAGATATTCTTAATCGTAAGGCTGCTAACACTGATATCAAAAAAGTGTCACCAGTTGTAACTGTTATGGGACATGTTGACCACGGAAAAACCTCACTTCTTGATGCCCTTCGCCATACCGATATCGCCCTTGGGGAAGCAGGTGGAATTACACAGCACATTGGTGCTTACCAAGTAACACTTCCATCAGGGCAAAAAATCACATTCATCGATACCCCAGGTCACGAAGCCTTTACGGCAATGCGTGCAAGGGGTGCGAATGCAACTGATATCGCAATTCTTGTTGTTGCAGCGGACGATTCCATCAACACACAAACGATTGAAGCAATTCACCACGCAAAAGCGGCTAATTGCCCAATTATTGTTGCTGTAAACAAAATGGATTTACCATCGGCAAATATTCAAAAAGTTAAAGAAGACCTTCTTTCTCACCACCTCGTTCCAGAAGACTTCGGCGGAGACATTGCCGTTATGCCAGTTTCTGCTTTAAAACGCACGGGGTTAAAAGAACTTGAAGAACGCATTTTGCTTCAAGCCGATGTTATGGATTTAAAAGCGAATCACTTGGGACACGCCGGTGGAATTGTGTTGGAATCAAAGCTTGATAACAAAAAAGGTGTTGTTGTAACGGTTTTAATTAAACACGGAATTCTTAAAAACGGCGATATTATTTTGGCGGGAACTACTCACGGTAGAGTTCGTAAAATGGTTGATGACAAAGGGCAAACTCTGACGGAATCACTACCTTCAATGCCTGTTGAAATTTATGGTTTTTCTGAAGTTCCAACTTCAGGTGAAAGATTCTTCGTAATGGAAAGCGAACGCCTTGCAAGGGAGGTTATTTCGCACCGAATTGAACGCATTCGCGAAGAGAACACTCAAAACCAAATTTCAATTGCAACAGATTCCGACCCATTCGCCGCCCTTCTTAAAAAAGAGAAAAAAGAAATTGGAATCATTATTCGTTCCGATGCACAGGGAACTTTGGACGCAATTCGCTATTCGCTTGAAAAAATTCAACACGAAGAAATTAAATTGCATATAATTCAATCAATGGTTGGAAATGTTACGGAAGCTGATATTTTACTTGCAAAAACAAAAGGTGCAACAATTTTTGCCTTCAATGTTTCGGTTGGTTCAAATGAAGAAAACCTTGCAAGAAAAGCAAGCATTGTAATTCGCGAGCATTCTGTTATTTACAAAATTATCGATGAAATTAAAGCATTACTTTCCGATTCCCTTTCCCCAGTTCAAATTGATACAAAGGTTGGTTCTGCTTCGGTTCGCCAAGTGTTTGATGTTTCAAAAGCCGGGAAAATTGCGGGTCTTCATGTAACGGACGGTGTTGTGAAAAGAAATGCTCTTGCTAAGGTTGTTCGTAATGGTGAAGTTATTGCGCAAGGAAATATTCGCACACTGAAACACTTTCAAGAAGACGCAAAAACAATTCAGCAAGGTAAGGAATGTGGTCTTCAAATGGAAAAATTTGAAGGATTTATTATTGGAGATATCATTGATGTTTACGATGTGACATTTGAAAAAGGCAAAATTGATTAAGAATTAATATATGGAAAGGCTGATCAACTTCTTCTTTGCGAAAAAGCGTTTTACAATTATTCTTTCAACTCTTTTGCTAATTTTTGGGATTAAGTCCTACGGAATTATTGCAAAAGAGGGTGCACCCCAAGTAAAAGTTCCGTATATATTCGTTTCAGTATACGCCGAAGGATATTCCCCCCGAGACAGCGAAAAAATGATTCTTAAACCTCTTGAAAAGGAAATTTCCAAAATTCAAGGCGTGAAGAATGTCACTGCTTATTCTTATGTAAACTCCGCTTCTGTTGTAATCGAATTTTCCGCAGGAATCGACAATGCTATTGCAATGAGTGATGTTCGTGAAAAAGTTGATGTTGCAAAAGTTGAATTCCCAACCGATGTTAAAGAACCCGCAATTTCAGAAATTGACCTTAGTGCAATGCCCGTCCTAAATATTGCTCTTTTAAGCGATGACACGGCCTCCACAATGGAAATTGCACGAAATTTGAAGGACGAAATTGAATCAGTGCCTGATATTTTGAAAGTTGCAATTAAAGGCGAGCTTGAAGAGGTGATCGAAATTCAAATTCTGCCTTCAACCCTTCGTCAATTTGGAATTTCTATTCAGGATATCGCAACAATTGCAAATAATAATAAATTGATATCATCGGGCGTTATGCGTTCGAAATCCGGTGAATTTTCGGTAACGGTGCCATCGCTTATTAAAGATTTCGATGAAATAAAAAACCTTCCAATTAAAACAAAAAACGGTGCAGTTGTGAAGTTGAAGGATATTGCAACTGTTGTGAAAACCTACAAAGACCAAGCCTCAATTGCTAAAATTAACGGAAAAAATGCGATAGTCCTTGAAATATCAAAGCGCTCTGGTGCAAATATTATTAAAACAATTGAAAAAATCCACAAAAAAGTTGATGCCTACGCCGGCACGCTTCCTTCCGATGTTGAAGTTCTTTATATGCGTGATACCTCAACCGATATCAAAGATTCCTTGAGCAATCTTCAAAATGAGATAATGTTTGCAATAATAATTGTATTTATAATGGTTATGAACATTGTTGGAATGAGGCAGGCAATTTTGATTGGTCTTTCGGTTCCGCTATCGTTTTTTATCTCAATTTGGTTGCTTTATTTGTTCGGCATAAGCTTAAATATTATCGTTCTTTTTGGCTTGGTTCTTTCCATTGGAATGATTATGGACGCAAGTTCAATTATTGTTGAATATGCCAGCCAGAAAATTCGATATGGTGTTCCCGTGAAGCAGGCATACCTTGAAGCAACGCAAAAAATGTTCCTTCCTGCATTAATTTCAACCCTTACGGTGTTAATAGTTTCCGCACCATTGCTTGCTTTTCCGGGCGTGATTGGAGGTTTTATGAAATATCTTCCTTTAACGCTAATAATCGTTCTTTGTTCATCACTTTTTGTTGCATTGTTTATTATGCCAACGCTTGGTGCAATGCTTGACAAGCCAGTTCCAGCCGAAGAACAAGATATTGTTATTGAGGATCTTTCAATTAAAGAAATGATAGAACTTGACGGTATTCAAGGGCTTTATGCAAGAATTGTGAATAAAACGCTTCAGCGTCCGCTACTTTCCTTTTTTGGGTTAATCGGTTTAATTTTTGCAATAATTATTCTTTACGCGTTTTTGAACCGAGGCGTTGAATTTTTCCCAAACATTGAAACGAATTACATTCGTGGATTTGTGCGTGGAACAGGAAATCTTTCCCTGGATGAAAAAGCACAAGTTATGGAAGATGTTAGCAAAAAAGTGAAATCGCAAATTGGTAAAGAAGTGGATATTTTCTATACATTTGCAGGCGGAACTGGTGGAAATGCGGAAAATATGCCAAAAGATACCATTGGAGTTATAGACATTCAACTTATTGATTGGGCAATTCGCAGAAAAGCTGGAAAAATTATTGAAGACTTGCAGGAGAATGTTAAGCAAGCAGGATTTATTGTAACATTTGAAAAGGAAAAGGACGGTCCACCGCAAACAACTGATATCTACTACGAAATTTTTGGCGATTCGCTCAAAAATATGCAAGTTGCAGTGCAGGAAATGAAGGATTACCTAAACAACCAAGTTGTTTTGCAAAATGTGGAAGACACTCGCCCACCTGAAAGAATTGAATACCAAGTTCTTGTGGATAAAGAGCTTGCAATGAAGTATGATATTGACGCTTCGGTTATTGCCGGGTATGTAAAGCTTGCAACTAACGGTGTTTTGATTGATAAGTATTCACCGGATTATTTAGACGCAAAATCTGAAATCCTTCTTCGGTACCCGGCAGAGGAGCGTAACCTTGCAAGAATTATGAACAGCTTTCTTATAAAAAACGGGAAGTCTATTCCAATTTCAAACTTTGTAAAAATTACGAAAGCACCGGAATTGGTTGAAATTTTGCGTAAAAATGGAAGGCTTATGCTTGCAGTTAAAGCAAATGTGAAGGAAAAATATACTGATTCAAGCGGAAAGGTTATCAGTGTGATTAAATCTCAAGAAAAGGATAAAATCTTCAAAGATCTTCAAAAAATCGCAAAAAAACATTCTGTTGAACTTTTTGCCGGTGGAACGGACGAAGACCAGCAGGAAACTATGGATTTCTTGCAAAATGCTTTTTTGATAGCCCTCGTCGCAATTTTCTTAATTTTCTTAATTGAATTTAATTCATTTGGTTACGCGTTTATTATTATGAGCTCCGTCTTTCTTTCAATTGTCGGTGTGTTATTGGGGCTTGTTATTTCGCAAAATCCCTTAAGTATTGTTATGTGTGGAATTGGAATTATTGCACTTGCCGGAATTGTTGTAAGTAATAATCTGATATACCTTGATTTCTTCCAAGAGTTCAAGAAGGATCTTAAACACGAAAACGATGCTTCAATTAAGGAAGCGTTAATAAAAGCTGCCCTTCTTCGTGCAAAACCAATTCTTTTAACAAGTGCAACAAATGTTGTGGGGCTTCTTCCCGCAATGTTTGGCATTGGAATAAGCTTTGAAACAGCAGTGCTGACCTTAAATTCACCAACTTCCCAGTGGTGGATTCAACTTTCTTCAGCAATTGCAGGTGGATTAACTTTCTCAACTATCTTGACTTTATTTTTTACCCCTTCTAAGGTACTACTTTATTTAAGGTTTAGGGGGTATGTTGCAAAAATTCGCAATCGTATTGGTAATGTTAGCAGTAAGTTGTTCAAAAAAACCAAGCTACACATCAAACGCAAATAACACTGAATTTAACACGAAGTATAAACACCAAGCACACACAATTCCTCTTCAAAATTTGAATTATCTTGACGATAAGAATCAATTTACGCAAAATGGATATCAATATTATTCGCAAAAAATTACAAATCTTGAAGAAAAATACCAAGAAAATGCACAATATTTTGACTTTCTGAGTAAAAATGATTTTTCTAAAATGAAGAATATTACAGTTGAAACCCTTCCAAGGGAAAATTATGAATATATCAAGCTTGCAAGAAACGGTCGCTCTTCCGAACTTAACAAGTTGAATAAAGTAGAAATAGAATATATTATGTTTATTAAGCAAGCGGTAATTGCAAAATCAACGGTTGAATATCACGGCGATGCAATCGTCTATCCGTTTGTTTATCAAGAACCGAAAAGATATGACCGTCACATTGTAATGGGAGACGAATACCCAAAATGGGATTCAGTATGCAGTGCAGGATTTTGCTAAATTATTTACAGAATTTATACGAAAGAATTTTGTAAGCAAGTTTTGCGGCAAGGAAATCACAAAAATGCATTCCTTCTTTTGGTGCAAGCTCATTGATATCCGCACCAACAACATTTGAAACATTCATAACCGCTTTAATTATTGGCAGAACATCATTCCAAAAAAGCCCGCCCGGTTCGGGGGTTCCCGTCGCCGGCATAACGCTTGAATCAAAGCCGTCAACATCGAATGTTAAATAAACATTTTTGCCTTTGAACCATTTAAGATCTTCCTCCAAATTCCACTGGCTTTTTGTTCTTGCCCAGTTAATTTTAATTCTATGCGAATTTGCTTCCAAAAACGGGATTTCACTTTGGGAAATATTACGAATTCCATATGAAACAAGTTTGATGTGCTCAAAGTCAAGGCATCTACGAAGTGCAGAGGCGTGAGAATTCGGTTCGTTATTGTAGGAATCTCTAAGGTCGGCGTGGGCATCGAAGTGTAAAATTACAAGGTCATCATATTTTCTTGCAAAAGGTTTAATTGTGCCAATTGTAATTGAATGTTCGCCGCCAAATGTTATTGGAAATTTTTCATCGTCAAGAATTTTTTGAATAATTGCTTCCAAGTTATCAATTTCATGATTCAACTTGTTTGAAACCATCGGTTCTTCAAGAGTACAAAGTGGAAAAGAAGTGAATGGTTCACGCCAAAATTCATCGTCAAAAAGTTCAACTTGATGGCTGGCTTTGATCATAGCTTTTGGACCGTTCCTTGTTCCACCCTCGTAACTTACTGAAGATTCCAAACCAAATGGAACAACCACCACCTTTGCGTTTTCGTAAGAACATTCTTCTTCAAGTGCTAAAAAACCTTTATCTTGAGGCATAATTTTCAATTTTTGTGACATATCCAAAAAATAATAATTTTGTAAAATGGTCGTGATAATTGAAAAATCAAGGAGTTTTTCCATGTTTTCCATAAACTAAAAGAATTTACCCCCAAATTTCATTATACTTTAAAACGACGAACGCTCTTTGATTAAGAGCCTCCTTCGTTAATAAAACTTTATACTTACACGGCAGAAGCGACAGGTCAAAATCAATA
>Ga0214919_10003259_pt1 | contig 24691 bp, 21 predicted proteins | sample LL1503_MetaG_FD_177994 | JGI IMG/M metagenome (GOLD analysis project Ga0214919, IMG submission 177994) | Freshwater microbial communities from Lake Lanier, Atlanta, Georgia, United States - LL-1503 | ecosystem: Environmental > Aquatic > Freshwater > Lake | place: USA: Georgia | collected... | reverse complement strand
TCAGATATAGCATAGACGGAAAAACATGGTCTCTTTGGACAAATGTAGGAACAGCTTTAGGAGGATTAACAAACGAATTCTCGGATCTTTTTGAAATAACTTTAGATCCCAATAATAAGTTCTACCCCGAATTCAGATTTACCTCTGTCCTCGTCAATGACGATGGTACATTAATCTATAATACAGACGAACCAATAGATCCTAGCATAGTTATAGTTAACTTTGAGCTTGATTTAGAATACATCGACGTTCCGGAGAAGGTCATATATAGACCAGCTTTAATATGTTCAAATGAGATTTCGACCAGACCTGTTATATTTAGCGATTGCAAGTTCACATTTAATCCTTATGCAGTAAACAAGGCATTAAATCTTTATCAGGATTTAAGCCAGATGGTCAATAAGGTTTTTGGACTTGAAGCAAATTATTATTCTGTTCAACCACAGGGCAGAGGTAAGGATGTCATCCTGAGAGAATACACACTCTTCAATGTCGTTGACGAGAAATGTGTTAAGATCTTGGTTCCTCAAAATCAATTTCCTGATAATAAAATAAACTTCGATCCTTTTGGGCTTCAATTTGAAAATCCATTCGAAATACAGATTGATAGAAAATATTTCGAGAGTATATTTGGTAAAGGTTCACAGCCTAGAAAGAGAGATATACTTTACTTTCCTATAACTAATAGAATCTATGAAATAAACTCAACCTATTTATTCAGGGATTTTATGAATGCTCCGGTTTATTTTAAAATAGAACTTCAGAAATACAGTCCTAGAAGTAATACATATTTTCAAGATCCTGCTTACAAAGAGGAGTTAGAGGGAATAGCAGTAACTACTCAGGAGTTATTCGGTGAAGAAGTTAAGTCAGAGGAATTAAAGTCTTCTAAACCCCAACAGTATGCTACCACAATAACCCAAATGTCACAGGATCCTATTAGATCTTATGTGTATAAAGATCTTCCTATAATAGAATACGATCTTAATAATAATTGGACGATAGTTCTAAACAACTATTATGATTTAAGCGAAGCTTTTGCAGACGTGTCAGAATTCACATACGACTCAAGCAGATATAAAAATGCTATCAGATATAAGTCATTACCTTTACTAAGAGATAATGATGAATTAGCATACACTTGTTGGTTTAGTCTAAGAGATTTCTATGACAATACTAAGTTGGCAAAAAGAGGATATCCTATATTGAATGCGACCTTGGAAAGTTATGATTCTGATTATTTATATTTAAGTACTTATCCTAATAGACATAGATTAGAAAGATGGGAATCGTATGCTTCAAATCCAGAGGGATATGTTGCGATAAAAGCGGATAAATTACATTCGGGGGGATATGAGGTTTTGTCAGTCATTGATGAATATAGATTTACCGTCAAAAATAACTCAACCACTTTCTCTCAGGGTACAATAATTTGGAAAATACAAAAAGCTCAAAGTAGAAATTTAATAAGTGGTCTTTATTTAGACGAGAATTCTGATATGAAAGGTATGAGAGTAGATCTAATACACTCCGGTGTAATGGATGAATATACTAATCCTTTCTTAGGACAGGGAAGTTTGGTAATTAGACTTAATGATATGATTATAAATTCCACTTTACAATTTACACCAGAGTACGGAGAATGGTATGGTGTAGTTGTTAACATTTCGAATATATATAAACAGATAGCAGCTAACATATGGAAAATGACGTACGATCCGGTCAATCCGAATGAGCAATCTAGTAAATTGGAAAAAGTTCACGATGAGGTTAGAATGTTTAGCGATCCTATTTTATTTGCTGCACCATCTAATACTAATACAGATAAAGCTAGCCCATTCTACGGAACGGAAAACAATGCTTATAAAATATTCACAGGTCCAATATATCTAAGTAATATCAGACTATTTAAAAATATGATTGATGTGGATACTCAATCCACAGTACTAAACCAGAACATCGTTAGGGATGCTCAGCTAGCACATATAATTGACAATGCTAAACCTTTGCTGAATATACCTAAGTTCGCTAGAAACAGATAAAATATGCCAAGAAGAAAACCTAAACCAGAAAAGGTAATACAGGAAAAAATAAAAGAGAGTTTAGACGCAATAATTATGGCGGAATCGTTAGATTCGCTTTCATTGGATTCCAATGATCTTCCAAGATTAAAGACCACTGGATTAATGAATTTTGCTGACGAAAAGCTAAGTGCTTTGACCGAGGCAAGATCTTTAATGGATTCGGTAGCAAAATTTTACGTGGATCCGGACGCTCACGGGAATGTAGAATTTCTAGATCTTAAGAAAAAGGTTGATGCGATGAACGTTTCTTCTATGATGTTTCAGATGAAATCTGCTCAGCATGCAATTACTAAGCTACTAGAGGAGATAGATTTCGGAAACATGAATCCTAGAATTTTAGAGGTTCTTGCTCAGCTTCAATCGCAAATAATGCAGATGCCAAAAGACTATCAGGCTTATCTAGAAAAAATGGAGCAGAGCTATAAAAGGGTGAACAGTGAACTTGAAGTAAAGAAGCATTCAGGGGGAGTAGTTATGAACCATGTAGATACCGGAAATACAAATAGTTTCTACCCTTCTAATACAGATGGAGCTGGCATAAGATCAAGGGGGACAAGAGGTATAATGGAGGGACTTAGAGATATACTAGGAAACGAGGTCATTGATGTCAAACCCATAGAACTTGATCCCAACTCGGTTGTTAATGCAAGGGATAAAAAATTAATTGACGATAAATTCCGGCCTCAGGATGATGAAGAAGATCAAAGTGACTTTATCATCGAGGACGATATAATAGAATAATATGTTTTCAGAACCAGTACAAGTACAAAAAGAGGAAGTCCAATCGGAAAGTAGCTATTGGAGCACAGAAAGAGTAAACGAACTTCTTAGAAAAATCGACGAAGAGGGATTAGATTACAAAGAAGTGGATAACCCATTTCATGACGGGAATCCTGATTTAAAGAAACCGAATATACTTTGGGAATATACTAACGAGGAGATTCTCGAAATGAGGAAATGCGCGGAAGACGTTACGTATTTTTCTAAATATTGTCAGGTAATGACAGACGAGGGATTGGATTATATCAAACTTAGGGATTATCAAAGTTCTGTACTCAGAGAATATCAAGCTAATAGATTTAATATATTTTTAGCACCAAGACAAGTAGGTAAATGTTTTTTACCCACAACAAATATTATAGATAAAAAAAATAAAAATGTTTCTATAAATAAACTAAAAAATTTAAAAAAAATTAACTTTTTAAGTTTTTTTAAAGGCCTTCTTTATAAAATTTATTCTTCTTTATAAAATTGAAACTTTTGTCGAATTGTTAGATATATATAGTAAAATATTACTATGAAAGGAAGGGTCAAAAAAGAATTTACATGTAAGAATTGTAATAATGTTTATGAATCCGCATGCATGGCTTCTAAATTCTGCTGCAATGATTGTAGAAAGGAATTTAAAGTAAAAGACGGTAAGGAAATAGTGAAAGATTATGTCATATGTCGGATTTGCAATAGGGCTACCGCAAATGTGACTGGGGTCCATCTGAGAAACCATCCAGAATGGAGTGCAGAAAAATATAGATCAGAATTCAGGGATTCCCCGATTATAGCATTGAATGTTTTAGAAGGCATAAAAATAGGATCTAAGAAAGCTGGGGATCTTATGAAATTAGAAAGTTATAAGGATAATCTAAGAAAAAAAATAAGCGGAGAGCTAAACCCGATGCACAAATCAAAAACTAGCGATCTTGAAAGAAAAAGCATATCACCATTTTCCCCTGAGTTCTATCTTAAAAAAAATTCAGCTCTTTCGAGGGAAGATGCGGAAAAAATGGCAAGATCCAAAATGATGGAGAAAAAAATAGTTTCTTGGAATAATCAAGAATATTGGAAAGCTAAAGGATATACAGAAGAAGAAGCAAAAGGTATTGTTTCTAAGAAACAATCTACTTTCTCTTTGGAAAAATGTATAGAAAAATATGGTGAAGAAGAGGGCAGAAAGAAATGGATGGAAAGGCAAAAAAAATGGGCAAAAAATTATAAAAAACTAAACTATTCAAAAAAATCACAAGATCTTTTTAGATCAATATATCCAGAGATTTCTAAGAATTATAAAGAGATATATTTTGCAACACTGAATAGTTCTAAAGCTATAAAGGACGAAGGAAAGAATAATGAATATAGATTAATCTTGGATAATAAAGTTATATTGCCTGATTTTTTCGTCAAGGATGCTAAAAAAATAATAGAATTCGATGGAGTTTACTGGCACGATCACAAGAGAAGAAATAAACCGGAAAATCAAAAAAGAGAAAATGAAAGGGATATTTCTATACTAGAAAGTGGTTACTCTATACTAAGAATAAATGAGTTAGAATGGGATAATGATCACGATTCTGTGATTAAAAAATGCATAGATTTTATACTAGAGTCCAACATAAAATAAAAAATGATATTTTTAATAAGAAGATCAACAAAAAAATTAATATTAAGATTAATTAATCTAATAGAAAAAATAGAATATTCGGGATTCAATTTTGACCAAAATAATCCGGATAAAAAGATAATAGCTGAGTATGATATAAGCACTAAGGTTTTATCAGATAGTGGTTACGTTAAGGCGTTCAAGTATTTAGAAACCCAGCCTTATGATGTTTGGTTTATCGAACTTGAAAATGGGGATCATTTAGATTGTGCAGATATACATATTCTATTTGATGAGAACAACAATGAGATTTTGGTAAAAGATTTAAATCCTGGAGATTTATTAATGACAAGAACGGGTCCTTCTAGAGTTAAGTATATAGAAAATACTGGTATCCCTGTTTCTATGGTGGATTTATCCATAGATCACCCAGACCATAGATATTATACGAATAATATATTGTCGCATAACTCGATAACATCTTCAGTAATCCTTGTTTGGTATCTACTTTTTAATCACGATAAGAATGCGATGATCCTGGCTAACGTCGGGGATACCGCAGAAGAGTTAATGGATAAGATTAAAGCAATTATAAAAGGTCTTCCGTTTTTTCTTAAACCTGGAATGATAGTTAATAACGTGATGTCTATGAGATTTGATAATGGATGTAGAATTCTAGCTAAGACTACAACTAAAACATCAGGTATTGGTTTTACTATTCACTTCCTTTATATGGATGAGTTTGCTCACATTAATGATAACTTTATTGAATCATTCTTTAGATCTACATATCCTACTGTTTCGTCATCAAAGGTATCTAGAATAATTATAACATCTACACCAAATGGAATGAATAAGTTCTATGAGATTTATCAGGGTGCTTTAACAGGAGAGAACAGTTTCAATCCGATTAGAGTAGATTGGTGGCAAGTACCAGGAAGAGATGAGGCATGGAAACAAAAAGAGATAGGAAACCTAGGAAGCGAAGAGTTATTCAATCAAGAGTACGGTAACCAATTTTTAAGTTCTTCTTCTTTGCTATTAGGTTCAAATGAACTTAAAAAAATTAAGACGAATGAGGTTGAATATGAATGGAGAGAAATAGATTGTTTGCATTACGAGGAAAGTCTCAATTACGAAAAACTTCTGTGGCATCCTAAGTTTAGCGTGGATAATGCTAATTCACCGGGTAAGAAGTTTGTGTTTTCTGTTGATATAAGTGCAGGTGTAAGGGGAGACTTTACTGTCGTTAATATATTTAAGGTTACTCCATTGCCCAAAAAAGTTATAGAATCAATTGTGGAATTTGAAGATGAATCCGATTTCTTTGGTCTTGTACAGGTTGGTGTTTTTAGGGATAATGAGATAAAGCTAGAGGAACTTGTTAAGCTATTAAGAGGATTAGTAAAAGTCGTCGGCTTGGATAGAACTAAGTTAGCTATAGAGATGAATTTTAAGGGGGAGCTTCTTTACGAGAAGCTAATGTCAGATGATGATTATTATGATGAGATGTTCTTATTTACAAAACACTCAGAGTCTGCAAGGGTTCTAAAACCTGGGATTAAGTACAACGAAAAGAACAAGATGAAATATTGTGAATTGCTTAGAAGTTTAATAAGGGAAAGCAAAATATTAGTAAATGATAAGAAATGGACTATACCAGAGCTTTTTACATTTGGTCTTAATAACAGCGGAACGTATTCTAGTCAAACTGGACATGATGACGTAGCCATGACCCTGGTTAACCTCCCTGGTCTTTTTGACGGATATGATTTTAATCAAATGGTTGGAGATGTATTTGATGAGCTCGAGACCGAGAATGAATACAAGAAAATAATATCTGCAAAATTAGAATCAGGAATTGTACCAGAAAATGATGAATATGGATACGTAAACAAAGGCCCTTCTACTAAAGATGGAAGAAGCTATGGGGATTTTAATAAATTGCTTTAAATCACAAGGGATCTAATATTCTACTTTCTGTTTCGATATATACTAAAGAAGCAAAAAATATCTTAAAAAATAATGGCAAATAAGGTTAAAATAGACTATTCCCAGTTTAAAGCCTCAGGGGTTTATACTCTTGAATTTGACGCGTCACAAAGCGTCATTCTAACATCGCAAACAATTAGATTGGTTGTGGGTTTCTCAAACAAAGGACCTTTCAATACCCCGGTATACATTCCTGATCCTACGACTATGATCTCTGTGTTTGGTGACATTGATAGATCCTTAGAAAATAAAGGATCCTTCTTCCACAGATCTATACTAACTTGTTTAAATACAGGTCCGGTTTTTGGCCTAAATTTACTGAAGCTTAATGATGACACTGATACGGGAAGTGCGGACGAGGTTACATATAGAGCATACTCCCTTGATACCGAGCAATATAACGGTGTCGTAACTTCAGAATTATATTCATCTTATTACAATAAAGAAAGATTCTGGTACGCAGATACAAAATATTTCTTAGCTACATTAAGTACACCTGACACAGGAAAGCTATTTGCTTTAACAAACCTAGGTAAAACCCCTATCAGTGTGATTACTAGAAAGTCTACTGACTCTTCAAAACCTTTAAAAGGTTATGATATATTTGCAATAGATTGGTACGGTGCTAATAACGTTCCTACGTTCATGCACCCCTATGATTATATGTCAGATTACTTCATCGACGTAATAGCAGTATCTGGTAACTGGACAAATTATGCAGCCTTAGCTTTAGATCCTAAATGGTATAAATACTTTACCAATAATGGATTTATAAAAAGCCAAATAGATTCTTTCCTTAGCCAGCAGGATGTTAATATTGTGACTTCTGTAACAGGATGTATAATTCCTGATTTCGTGGATCTTAACGGCGTTAATCAATACATACAAACTCTAGTAAATTCAAATTCCCCAGCAACAGGTTTATTCTGTGCTATTGATGAACAAGCATTCGATAACATCTGTTCTAATCCATACACGATAGATTTAGTCGGTAATCACCTTATCGATGAATTATCGGGTGACAGCGATTTAGCTAACCCTGCAATTAACTTCTTAAGTTATGATCAGGCATTAGTTGCTGACTACCTTTACACTCAAAACGTAATAGGTGTTACTGGAGCTACTGGATTTGTTGGACCTACTGGAGTTACTGGAAATACTTCTGGTATGAATACTGGTACTTTATTCACACTTACTGGATCAGGTACAACTGCTGGTGTAATTTATGGAGCATTTGCCGCTTATGATGCTAATGCTTATGATGGGGGGTTACATTATCTACAAACATCAGGAACAACGGGAGCAAGTGGATATTTCCAAACTGCTGCACAAAAAAATGAGCTAAAAACTTTCTTAACTGTTAACTCTTCTAACGATCAGAAATACATAATCGGTATAGTAGAAGGTATCTCTGGAGCAACTGGAGCATTAATTAACCAATTTGCTTTACATGATTTGGTTAAACTTAAAGTTACTGGAACTAAAGATGTTAGCGGAGAGCTTAGAATATTTTTTTCTCACCCATTAGACACAGCTTATTACAGATCACAAGGTATAACAGTATCCCCTGTTTATAGCTTAGCGTCTTATAACACTGGAGCTTCTGGAAGTAACCCTAATTTCTACACTAATGCTTACCAATTCGGTAACTCCGACTATTTAGATAGAGTTGCTAATGTTCCTACTCCTAATGGGGTAACCGGACCTAGTGCACCTACCGGAACCTCAACTGTTCTACAAGCATATAACGCATCTTCATTGTTCCAAAATGTTAAATACACTGAAGTGGCAGACGGAGACATTATTTGGTTAAACTCTACTGGTGTAGGTAATACTAAATATCTTACTTTTGAAAGCACAGTTGATCGAGATCAATTTAATTATGTTAATACCAGATCACATACAAACGTTTCTTTAGCTGCTAATACCATAAATAATATAGCTTCATTCGGAACCACTTATGCTTCTAATAATATTGGTACCCCGGTATCTAGCCAAAAATTTGATATAATCTCCCAAGAAGGATCAATTAATGAATTTGTAGATTGTACTAAAATCGACACAACATCATTCTACGTAACACAAGATGCTAACGGAAACGTTCCGATGTCGGTTGGAGATTTGGTAGTATGTACCGACCTTGATATATGCGTTCCCACAACAGGAAATCAACAAAGCAGATTAGCTAAGATCACTACAGTTGCTTCGACAACTACATCAGGAACTTATAAAGTAATATGCGCTAGACCTGTTCTTTACTATTCAGGAGACGGAAATATGTCAAGAGTACAGAAATTCCAATCGATAGCTCAATTCACTAGATCTTTTGATTTCACTTATCTTTCTGGATTTACCATGAAAGAATCACATAGACCTAATGGTAGTGATGCTAGAATTTCAGAGATACTTGATGTTATGTACGACACTAATATCGCTAAGACATTAGCTTCTAAAGACGTTATATCATTCAGATACGTAGTAGATACATTCTCTGGACAAATCTTACCTAACTCTAAATATCAGTTAAGTAGATTAGCAATGCTTAGACAACAATCTCTTGCGCTTATTAATGCTCCTTCAATGGCTCAATTCCAAGCTAGCACTGATCCTAGATTTACTAATGCACCTACAGCTGCTAATCCTTACCCAAGCTTAAATACCGCTTATATTGCTGATGGCGGTAACTTATCATTAAATCCTAGTTATACTTTCAGCTTACCTAGTGAAGCAGAAGGATCTAAGTTTGCTGCATTCTACGCTCCTTATATCACTATCAGAGAATCTAATAGAAATTTAAACGTACCACCAGCTGCTATGGTATCTAATAACTTTGTTAGAAAATTTGCTACTGGTGAACCTTATGCAATTATCGCAGGTCAAAAAAGGGGTATTCTAAGCGGAGGCGGTAGTATTGTAGGAGTTGAATATGACTTTACTGATGAGGACAGAGGAAATCTCGAACCATTTGGTATTAATCCGATCATTAAGAGAAGAGGAATAGGAGTGGTAATATTTGGTAATCAAACTGCTTATCAGCAAGTTAACTCCGCATTCAATTTAGTTCACGTAAGAGACCTTTTAATAAGCGTTGAAAGCGATGTTCAATCTATTCTATCTAATTATCTATTTGACTTCAATGACGATTCAATTAGACTGGAAATTAAAACATTAGTTGATAACTACCTAGACGGTGTAAGAGCTGGCGGAGGAATCTACAACTACCAAACTGTTATGGATGCTTCTAACAACACCCCAGCAATCATTGATATGAATATGGGAGTTATAGACGTTATAATTGAACCTGCTAGAGGCATACAGAAATTTATAAATAGGATTACTGTTACAAGAACGGGAGGTATAGCAGCTGGAGGATTTATCCAATTCGTATAAAAAATAAGCATATAAAAAAATCCTAGAATGTTAATTCATTCTAGGATTTTTTTTATGTATTCCCATTTTAAACTTCCGTAATCCCACAATTTATAATAACCACGTTCTGACATTATTTCGTCGCCTGTTTTATTTGGATCGTAACCTTCGCTTATTAGCTTATCCTTTCTGTAATTAAACCTCCCAAATCTAAGATTTCCCTTACACCACCAGTAATTTGGTTGCTCGTCGTTAATTAAAGTAAATCCTAGTTTTTCGTATAAATTACCAGTTCCCCATGAATTATCTTGATATGATATTATCTTATTAAAATCGTATTTTTTTATAAAATTTGAAAAAAGCTTAGATGCACCGCCAATAACTATGTGATTCTTTTTAGAACAAAACCTTATTAGCTCATATTCTCCTTGTTTTTTACCCGATCCTAATGATTTTCTTCTTTCCCCAAATGTCATAAGCGAGATTAATTCGTAATTATGGAAAAGGCCTAGCTTAATTTTTGATGGCGAATACCCTTGCAGATGATTACTCATTAGAAAATCTCTCTCCTCCTTAGGTGTAATATTTTTTATGATGCATTTCCTAGCATGTATTCTTGTTGGTGTTTTAAGTAATGCTGATATCCTTGATTTCATAAGATCCTTTTTTAATAGCCAATCGTCTTCCCAAATATTATAAAGATGAATTCCTTCTTTTCTAATTGCCTTTTTCTTATTTATGTTACCGAATTTACCCTTGAATATTTCGCTATGCCAATATATGCCATCGAACTCAAATCCTATGTTTAAATCAGGGAGATATACATCTATCTCTTTATTTAATTTAGGCATCTTGTAATTTTTTACTATCCTATTATTGTATATGGATTCTATAAAATCACACATCTCATTTTCAGGTACTGAGCAAGCATATAAGGGTGGATTACATGTTAAACAGGGGTCTATTCCTGCACTTAGTCTTTTCCTAAAGAATGATGTGGAGAATTCCGATTCAATATTACATTTATCACATAATATTTTAACAGCTTCCTTTTTTTTATCATACATTAATACCTTTATACGCATTTGAAATTTTAATATTATCTCATCTCTTTTAGCTGAGTTTATTTCCTCTAATTTCTTAGCTATTTTATCTGAATTACCCTTTACTTTTAACCAACTGGTTTCACCAAATCTATCTATATTAGTTTGTTTTATCCTTTCTATTATTTCTTTATTTTTTCCTGGGTTGTCTACACCATATCTTTCTATCGATATTTCTTTAAACCTTTGTTTAAATTCATCGGTTTTAAACAAATGGTCTACCCCGTATTTTTCCATATAATGTTTTTTGAGCGATTCTACATTTTTTTCGCCTTTACATTCTTTAGAACTACATGTTTTATTGTAGCCTTTCTTTAGATTTCTCCATGTTCTCGGTTTCCCACATTCGCATAGATGTATTTTTTTATCATCAAAAATGTATTTTGCTATCTGCGGATATGTTGGACTAGAGTAATTTTCAAAAATAGATGCACCTTCGATATTAATAAATTCTATTATGTCTTCCCTATTTTTACACCATTTATGGAATGAATTGGCATGTACCTGCCCTTTTTTTATTAATTGATATTTTTCTAATAATATCTCAGCAACTGTTTTCATATATCCCTCTTGTTAGTTTGATATTATATATCAGTAATTTGGTTGTTGTTTCAAAGTTTCGGAGTTTTATTTATTGTAACGATATATACTATAGAAAATAACAGTAATCCTATATGGCAGGACTATCACATTATCAAAATTCATTATCAGCAATAAACAAATACGAACCTGTTTATTTAAACCAGTTTGAGGTTACAATTATACCTCCTTCTGCTGTAGCTGGTGGGGAGATTCTCCTTCAGCACGTTTCAAAGGCTGGCGGGCTTACTTTAGATAAAAACCCAGGACTAGTTACTCAGAAATATAAGTTTGCTAAAAGGAACTATGCTGGAGCTAAACCTGACAACACTTACATGGATTTAAGCTTAAGCTTCACTGTTAACTTAAATGATGATAACTCGATGTATGTTTTTAAAACATTGAGACAGTGGAGTGATCTGATCTATAATCCATTAACTGGGGCAATGGGTCTTAAGAATGACTATACTGGTACTGTTGTAGTTTCGATATTCAATAAACAGGGAGACGTTTTCAGAAGGATAACATGCAGAGACTGCTATCCCACTAAGGCAATAAGTGAAATGAATCTTAATTACACATCGACTGATATATTTAAAGTAGATGATATGACTTGGGCAGTTGATTACTGGGAGGATTTATTCTTATAAAAAAATAAAAAAATAAATGGCAGGTTTACCACATTTTACAAATTCTAAAGCCGCAATAAACAACTACGAGCCGGTATATCTTAATCAATTTGAGGTTTTGCTTACGCCACCGTCGGGAATAGTAGATGCTAGCACGACTTTTAAGGGGGAATCAATTTTAGCTCAGCAGGTTAAGTCTATAACTGGTTTGGCAGTAGATATTTTAGCAAACGGAAACGTTGAACAAACTTATAAGTTTGCTCAAAGAAGATATGCTGCAGGTGAGCCAACAACAAGTGACATGACCCTAAGCATGGAATTTGAGGTCAACTTAAATGACGTAAATTCAATGAGTGTTTACAAGATACTTAGACAATGGAGTGATTTGATTTATAATCCACTAACTGGTGCTATGGGTATTAAGAGTGATTATGTTGGTTCTATGGTTATCTCCATCTTTAATAAAAGGGGAGACGTTTTCAGAAGAATTAGAATACCCTCTTGTTTTATTAGTACTGCTATTAATGATATGCAATTAGATTACGAAAATCCAGCTATCTACACTATATCTACATCATGGGTATGCGATTACTGGGAAGATCTATTCATGTAAATTATATTATTGACTAAATATAGAAGGAGACGAATTAATTTGTCTCCTTTTTTGTTTTTTGTTATATAATAATAAAAAACAAGTAAATAATGGATAATAACATTTCGCCGGAAGAAATACTTAAGAAAAAAGAAATTGCAGGAGGTATAGTCTACGATGATCCCCAACCTGTTATGCCCGAGACTAATGCGGTTTCTGCGGTGCAAGAACTATCACATAGAAGTGAACAAATCCAACAACAGGTAACCCAGCCTATGTCCAATCCAGTTCAATCCGGGATTAACCAACCATCGCTATCCTCTTTAGGTAAAGCACAAAGCGTAAATAAACCTATTTCATTAGAAATAGGATGGAAAAATATACCGGTTGGAATATTACCATCGGAAGGTAAATATTATCCTGATGGAACTAAAATCGCTATTAGAGCTGCTGAGGTTAGAGAGATAAGGCACTTTTCCACAATTGACGAAGATGATCAATTAGATATAGAGGAAAAATTAACTCACATAATAGACAGGTGCTGTAGAATGGAATTTTATGGTGAAGGTGTAGTTTCATACAAAGATCTTAAACAAGAAGATAGATTCTTTATAATTATGGCTATTAGGGATCTTACCTTTGTTAAGGGTGAGAACTCTATTATACTTAAGACACAAAAATCATGTAACCAAACCACAGAATGTCCTTTCAATGAAGGAATAGAACTCAGAACCGGTGTACTAAGTTCTTATGAACTTGATGAAAATGTTGCTAAATATTATAGTGAAGAAAATAGAGGTTTTGTTTTCAATATTAAAAAACTTGATAAGACAATTGAGCTATACATTCCTAGCATAGGAGTAACACAGGAAATAACTTCATTTATAACAGAATGTGCTAATAAAAATATAGTGGTTGATGAGGGATTTCTTGATATAGCACCTTTCCTGTTTAGCGAATGGAGGGATCTAAATTACCAAACAATACTTTCTAGAATGAAGGAAAGCGATTATTGGACAAAGGAAGAGTTTAGCTTATATTTTGAACTTTCACAAAGGATCAAAATGGGAACAAAGTTAGAGGTAAAACAAAAGTGCCCGGTATGCGGTGATATGGAGGTCACCGCTAATATAACATTTCCCGACGGGCTCAGATCTCTTTTCGTTATTTCAAATATCTTTAGAGAACTTCTTTGATATTAAATTCAGACTATGGAATGAACATAAACTAGATCCGGAGTGGGTTGAAAGTATCCCCTTTTACGAATACCAGATATGGATAGATAAACTTAATGATTCCATTGAGGTTGAGAACGCAGATATTAAAGCACAAAGCGGATTCAAAGAGTTGTTTAGTTTCGGTAAGTAATCTTATTGAAATATATAGAAATAATACCCGAATTAAATGGCACCAGATCCTAATCAAAAATTGTTTTCCCAAATCTCCGACCTAGGTAGGAATATAAACTCATTAGCCGAGTCTATTAAGAAAAATACCGTCTCTACTGAGTTACTTGCCGCCGCAACAGATAAGTCTGAGAAGAGAGAAAAAGAATCAGCTACGAGCTCTATAAAGGCAAGTACGGACAAATCTATAAACGATAGCGTAACAGACAAGCAACTAAAAGATGTAAATAAGATGCTTAGCGCTCTTCTCGGCGAAAAAACTACTGCTAAGAATATTAAGACAGAAACAGCAAAGAAAGAATCAGAAAATAAATCCGTAAGCAATCCAAATGATCAGAATAAAAAACTGACAGAATCCAATAGCAAAGACTTTTCTAAGGTTAATCCAAAACCATCTAAAGATATTGTTATTGATAAAAAAATAAGTGCGGAAACTACAGCTAAGGAAATACAGACTAAAATTGGGCTAGATAAAAAAAGCAAACCAGAGATACCGGAAAAAGAATCTATTAAGCCAGCTAGCGAAAAGAAAGTCCCCGATATATTCTCTAAAATAGGAAAGAACGCGGAAAATGCAGCATTTGGTATAGCTGGTAAAGTTGCTGGTAATTTTGGTGTAGATAGTGCTTTAACTAAAACTGGATTAGGAATTCTTAAAAAATCTATAGATAATAAAAGAAATCAAAAAACATCAGATGATATATTCAAGAAAGATGCATCCAATGATGTTAAAAAAGAAGAAAACCAAAAAAAATCTTCAAAGTTATCAGATTTAAAAACTAAGTTAATTTCTAAAATTTCGGGGGAACCTAAAAATTTGGGAGAAGGTGAAAATCAAAAATCTGATAAAAAAAATGGAATTTTCTCTAGATTCAAAAAGAATAAACTAGAAGAAGATAGTTCTAAGAAAGAAACTAAAGGATCTTCCCTACTTTCTAAAATAGGAGGAAAGGCAGAAAATGCTTTATTTTCTGCTGCAGGTAAGACGGCAGAAAGACTTGGTGTAGCAAGTCCACTTGCTAAAAAAGGTCTTAGCGCTCTAAAGGGATCTATAGATAAAAAAGGTGGATTGGCCGAAGTCCTATCAAAAAGGAAAGAATCTAAAGCAGATCTAGGTAAAGTTGGTAAAAAGTCTGAAGAAGCACCAACAGCTAAACCTGTAAAAGGACCTACGAAAACCCCAGCTTTAGTAAATAATATCAAAAAGCTTTCCGCCTTAGCAAAGAAAGAAGCGCCAAAGGAAACAAAGGCAACAGAAACAAAGGCAACAGAAACAAAGGCAACAGAAACAAAGGCAACAGAAACAGAATCTTCTATATCTTCCGTAAAATCGACAGACAATAAGACAGGAGCTGATAAAAAATCAGAATCTTCTGAATCAAATAAAAGCGGACTGGGAAGCGATAAGGATATACAGGATATAAAAAATGCACTTACCAGAATGGCAGGTCTTCTAGAAGGTACATTAACAGTTTCTGTTTTAGATCAGCCATTTAGACCTGATTCTAGAAGGATCTAAAAAATACCCAAAAATATTTTTTTTTCTCGTGTATATTAGTTATGTTTGTAGAAATATAAACTAATGGAGTTATCTACACTATCGTGTTATGCAGGTCGAGAAATAGTTTCTGCTGATTTTGATTTCTCCAATCCAGATTTTCTTAACATAAAAAATTGGAGCGTCAAAAAAATAGGAAAAACGTTTGACATCTCGTGGGATCGTTCCGATACCATTCAAAGAAGTCCTTTGTACGGGGATAATTTAAAAGCTATGAAGAATGATCTCATATATTTACAGATGGCCAAAACATGGGGAAAGAATTCACACTGTAAAAGAATGCAGGTTGGTTGTTTAATGGTAAAGGATAAATCAATAATATCTGATGGATATAATGGATCCCCTACAGGATTTCCTAATATCTGTGAGGACGAGAATATGGTTACCCTGCCTTACGTCCTTCATGCTGAAGCCAATGCGATAACAAAACTGGCAAAGAGTACACAGAGTTCCGATGGATCTACGATATACGTAACCCTTTCACCTTGTTTTGAATGTTCTAAATTGATAATACAGTCGGGAATAAAAAGAGTGGTTTTTTCAGAAGTTTACAGAAACCCAGAGTCTCTTCCATTTTTGATAGAGGCTGGAATAGAATTATATAGGATTAACCAATTTGACCAAATTTAAAAAATGCAAAAAGAAACCAAAGAAACCAACATCCAGGCACTAGCAGAATATTTTATTTTAAAGAAAACCGACAAGTCATTCAGAGATTTATTTAACAGACTTAAGCCAGGAGTATCTAATCATTGTTTTTTGATCCTTAAGGATATGGAGTTAGCAGAGGATGCCTTCCTTAATACAATGTCCAAGATATGGCTCAAGATAGAACAGTATAATATGGAAAGGGGTAACTTCTCTACCTGGTGTTATAACATAGCAAGAAATGAATCCCTTCTCATTATGAAATCTAGAAAAAGACTAATATCACACGAAGATGGTGATCTAGAATATTTCTCTTCTAAAAATACTATAGGCGATACCGGTGGATTTTATACTATCGAGGATGACCCAGCATATGGGTTTTTTAGTGAGGAAAATACTATTGACTCTGTTTATGAATCTGTGTTGGATGAGATCAGATCGCTACCTGAGACATATCGTGACATCATGATCGATCGCGAGATAAACTGTATGAAGTACAAGGATATAGCAGAGAAGTATGGTATTAAGAAAAGATCTATTGCCACAAGAATAAGAAGAGCTAGATGTAGGATAAGGAAAAAAATGGACGGGAACATTAATATATAATCACAGTATAAAATATAAAGCAAAAAATATGTGGTTAGCTATATTGAATTTTTTTAATGTTTATCGCGATATAAAAGTGTATCGAGATTACCTTAATGTTATAAAAAAAGAATATGAAAATTCTCCAATCTGGGTCAGGAAAGGTATGCGTATTGATTGGTTCGGAAGAATTTACACTGTAGTCAACCTGCCGCCTGAGGTTATACTATCATCAGATCTACCAAAAGAGGCAAGGCCTTCTTTTGTTATGAGCGAGATAAAACCAATCAACGATTATTTCAAAAAAATTAATATAGAAGAGCTTATAACTCTTTGGCTAGTACCAGTAAAAGATACCAACGAAGAATCATATCTAGTAGTTTATCAATACGTTTTTAGAGAATTAAGCTGGATATGGATATTTAGGTTTATTCTAGAAATCTGTTTAATATTATTTGCTATATCAAATAGAAGTTACATAATTAATTTATTTTAATGGATTCTAGATTAATAAATGCTAAAATGGAGATTGAGAGAAAGCTTGAGGTATTCAACGATAAGAGCTTTACTTTTGATGAGCCTACCCATGTATACCGATACAAAACTTCTAAGTTTGATTCAGTAACAACTTTTCTAAAAACTTTCAAAGTTCCTTTCGATAGGGAATATTGGTCAAAAAGGAAGGCAGACGAAAGAGGAGTTGATGTTTCTGTTGTGCTCAATGAATGGCAAGGAAAAGCTGATGTTGCAAATAGCCTTGGTACCAGAGTTCATAAATGGATAGAAGATTTCTGGAGCGGTAAAGCCCCGATAATTCCTAATGATGACGAAATATTAAGGGAAAGAATCGACAAGTTCATGGAAATCCACGATAAAAGATTAAGTGTTTTATTACCGCTTAAATCGGAGCTAAAAATATTTTCGAGAAGATGGAGATTAGCAGGGACGATAGATCAGCCATTTCTTTTTTGGTCAGAGGATCACGATAAGCCTTTTTTGCTAATAGGAGACTGGAAGACCAACGGTGAATTTAAACATGACGATCATCCTAAAGGAAAATATAAAAAATTACTAAGACCGTTTGCACATCTTTATGAGAATAACCATAACGAGTACTCGATACAAATAAGCCTTTATCGACTCATATTAGAAGAGGAAGCAAACATAGAAACACAGGATGGATTTCTATGCCACATTGGACCAGAAGGTCCAGCTAAATTATACAAAACAAAGGATTTAAGAGAACCCCTAAGAGCTTATCTTAATGACAATCGTGTAGATTTTGATATTTTTTCTATCAATTAAGAAACAATTACATAAAAACAACTAGAATAAATAAATATAAAAAAACAACATGGCAAAGCAAAAAGTAGAAGAAACAGAATTAGAAATCCAAGAAGGACCAGGAGCATCTTCAGCTATTGACTTCGATACGTTAAATCAGGAGAGTGGTCTTTCTATAGACAAAGAACTGGTCGAGTCTTTAGAGTCAAAAATTAAATCTAGAAAAGAAGAGATTAAAACTAAAGTTTACGCGGTGACTTTTAGTCAGGAGCTTTTATCTAGATATGAAGATTTCATAGCTAACGAAGCAGAATGGAATGCTACAGAAGCTTTAGGAATTAAAGAGGTAAGTAAGCAAATCCAAAAGATTAAAAAAGAAGGCGTAAAGAATCAGGTTATCTATATGTCAGCTTTACCTTTAGAAGCAAGTCATTACTTCATCTCTAAGAGCAAAGGTAAAGGACTTGCAAGTGCTGAGGCATTTATTGAATTATACAAGCCTTTTGATCAAGCTTTAAGCGATGCTAAAAAAGACGTAACAGAGATAAAAGACCTGGAAAAACAATTAGCCGCTGCTATGCAAGGAATTTCCTTGGGATAATCAACTGCATCAAATAAACCAAGCCACATCACATATATAAAACCGGATCTTTTTATGACCCGGTTTTTTGTTGTGTTTTGTTGTAGATATATAAAGAAATAAAAACAGCTATATGAAAACAATAGAAAAAATTAAAAGTTATTCTTGGGCTATCACCCTATTCTTAACCCTTATCATCCTATTGAGACAATGTGGAGTTAATAGAGACTTAGATAGATTACAGAAAAATGCTAAAATCCAAAGCTCTTATATGGATTCACTTTGTACTAAAAATGAGTTGAATAAGATTGTTGAGATTGAGGGATTAAAAGTAGAAAAAAGAATGATCCAATCAACAGACAGAAAAATCATGGATGTTAATCGTCAATCTGAAATCGATATCGAAATTAAAAAACTCGAAAATTCTAAATAATGGGAAAGAAAACAACTAGCTATTTCATAATAGGTACATTTGTTACACTATACCTGCTTGTTTCGGGAATCTCGACAATACATGTCATAGACTTCTTTAAACTATCCAATCCTAACTGGCTATCTGTAAGTCTTGCATTGGCTTTCGAAGTTGGTGCTGCAGCTTCTCTTGCCTCTATTATTACTTTAGATAAAATGAACAAGGGAATAGTTTGGGGTCTTTTTATAATATTGACACTTATGCAAGCTATGGGTAACACATATTATGCATATACACATCTGAATAATTTTCAGAGTTGGGTAGAACTTTTTGGTCTTACCGAAGAGAATCTAATATATCAAAAAAGAGTCCTTTCGATTGTTAGCGGAGCTATTTTACCTGCAGTTGCACTGGGATTCATTAAATCACTGGTTGATTATATAAAACCCTCAGAAGAACAGATCAAGTCTGAAATTGGAAAAAAAACAGAAGTTATAGAAGAAATTGGGGATTGGATAGAAAAAATAGCAGAAAATAATGTTGATCGGACAGAAGAAAAAATCGAATTTTTAGAAGAAAAAACCGAAGCTTTTGTTGATGGCGGGGATTCGAACAAGACAGAGCCAATTGCTAAAACCATAACAGAACCAGTTTCAGAATATATAGAATCAATAAATGCTAGAAGATACGGCACAGCTGTTGAAGTTGATCCATTGAAAATAATTTAAAACATAAGTGGCAGATCAGGACATAACATCATATAATTTCGATGGAGGCTCAGCTCTTTCTTCAGGAGTAAGTTTTTTAGCCGGAGGGTCTGCAGGATACCCATTAAATCCTATGGAGGGAACAACCGGAGGATTTGATACCGTTTATACTAATATAGCTCTTACTAGGGATACCCTACCCCGAATAGATGCCACATTTAAAGAATTTAATGAAAAACCAGAACTTAAGTTTATAAAGGAATCTTTTGTGGTCACACAGAAAGCGGATACCTTAGATTATCTTGATGTTGCTTACTTTTTCCATCCGCTTCAGGATTTTTCAGATTTTCAAAAGCAAACCTTTACCATAGGTTCTTTAAACTCTGTTAATATTGATACTGGTTCATTTGAGGGAACACTAGGAGAAGCATCAATGATAATAGCTAGAGCATATTATCTTCCTGAATCAAACAAAGACGAGAGAATTCTTTTTTGGGATTATAAAGGGATAAGCAGGAATTTAATGGGTAAATTTATGATTCTAACCGGAGCAATTAAAAAAGATTCGCATTGGAAGGGCTGGGATTTAGATCCATTTTCAACTTACGGACACACGGGACCAGCAAATATTAGTAACGGTGGGCTTACTTTCACGAACCCAACTTCTAAGACGGTTAAATTGACTATAATAACAGCTAACTAATAAAATGGCAACAAAACCAATAGCATGTCCATACGATGAAGGAACAGGATTTAGATTCTATAGAGGAAATTTAGTACTAGATGAAGGAAGTACTATGAAGCTTCCAATTTATCTTGAGATGAAGGATCTTTTTGATGAGACTGTTTCATTTAGCAAAAGCAGGGTTACATTAAAATCGGAAAGATCATTTTTATTGGAGCAAACAGATATCGGTGATAATTTGGGATACGTGTCATTTATCTCTGTTAAGGCGGTATTTCCATCTAGTACGGTGGAGTCAAGAAAATATCTTGAGTGGACTTATTTAGAAAACACCTATTATATGGGTGAATTGATGGTTCTTTCTGGAAAAAGAATATCTGCTACGGATTCTATATATGAGGGGTGGCTTTTATCTAAGCCTGGGGTATATTCCGACCTAGGAGGCATAGTTTTTACCAATCCTCATTCGGATATAGATATTAAATTGGAAATATTAGTCTGTAAGTAACAAAATAACTTGCCGATTAAATATATAGTAAAAAGTTTTCGTCCATAACATGGATATATAAAAAGATTAAAAAAACAAAAGACCATGGATTTTATAAACCAAGTTAAAAAACTGAAAGAACTAACAAAATCACCAGAGGTTAGTCAGATATGCGAAAGCTATCTTACTGGATCATCTGAAATGAGTGAAAGTCAAGTTCTTGCTGCTCTTAATGAGCAGGCTTCAAACATAGAAGCAACCCCAGAATTGAAGAACCACTGGGATTCAATCAAGAGTGAGCAAATGGATGCTTCCAGAAAAGCAGCATCAGCTTTAATGGAATCATGGGGAGGATTAAAAGCTAATGTTTCTTTAAACAATGCTGGTTCTTATTTAGATAAAGAAAAAAATAAAGAAGACACTAGCAAATTATTATTAGAAAGTTTGAATAATCTAGCTTCGAGTGATGATAGCGCTAAATCTTTTGTTGATGCACAGGGTTTAAAAAATCTTGGGGTTTTAGAATCCATTAATAAATTAAGGGATCTTTCTATTTACGAATACCCTAAAGTTAAAATTGTTTGCGAACAATATGCAAATATCATCGTAAACAAGAGCGTACCTGAATTTGCAGTAATCCATAATTTTATTTCTGAATTAGAAGCATTCAAATGGGACGTTACGGTTTTACCTTTAACCGAAGGTCTAAAAGAGAAAGCTAATAAATTCTCTAGAGAAATTGAGGTTTCCAAAGTATTAGAGTCAATTAAGCAAAGTGGTAATAACAGCTTCTATTCGGAGCTTAGCGAATCATTAAACAACTGGTTAATTTCTGAAAGTAAATCTTCTGGCTTATTATCTAAAGAAATTACTAAATGGTCTTTCAATCCTGTTGTTAGAAATTTAATTAATTACTTAAATTCTAACGAGGCAGTAGATTCTAAAAAATTAGAAATTCCTGTTAATGTTCAGGGTGAATCTAAAGTAGGAAGAATATACTCGCCTATTTTAATTGAAGGCGATAAAACTATCTTCGCAATAGGTAACAGTTTATTTGAAGCAGAGGGAGAATCTTTTAGAAAATTAAGCACAAAAGAAGTTGGTGCAGTACCTTCAGATTATATCGGATTGGTTAACGCATCCCTTAGATCTTATGTTAAGATCAACGAAAACGGAATTTTAATTCAATTAGGTAAGAAATATGTTAGCTTGGTAGAAGAAAATGAAGCAGTTTCTGTTTATTTAGGTAAATCTAAATTGAACTTCAGAAGCGTTGGTGAATTGGGTAAAGTATTAGGATTAGAATCAGCATCTCACTTTGCAGTTAATGAATCTCAAGTAGTTAATGATATACTTAATCTTTATGTAAACTTCTCTAATATCGTTGAATTAGATTTTGCTAAAAACATAACCTCAAATATCTACGAAGGTGTAGCAATCAACCTTATTAAATGGAACAACGAGATTTATCTTCAGAGAATTAATGAAGGAATGAGGGAGAATTCAATTTACAAAGTAAATGGATCTCAAGCAGTTAAAATGGTTAAGGATTACTTAAGATATGATATCTCTGAGGGATTAACAGAATTCTTAGACGGAGAACAAAAAATTAAGTCTATCATGATTAATGATAGAACTAAAGTATTAGAAAACATTTCTAGGGTAGAAGAGCAAATTAATAAAGTTGAAAGCCTAATGGAAAACAATCCGTTATACGCAGCTTCAAAAGAAATAAAATCGGCTCACTCTTTACTTAATAACGAACTTTCAGTGCTAAGAGAAAAATGGAATCAAATTAATATCGAATTGGGTAAAGTTGAAAGCACCCCAGAAATGGAATTTTTATCTGAAGATGAAAAATTTAGTCTCGGAGATTATATCAAAGTTAAAGAATCAGGGGAAACTGGTAAAATAATTTCTATAGATGGATCATCTGGCAGATATACTATTCTTTTAGATACCGGTAAAACTTCAGATTTTTTAGTCAATGAGATTTCCGATTTGGAGGAAGCTTTAAGCCAAGCGGCAGAGAAAAATGACGATGCTAAAGGTGAAGAAGAAGGTGGAGAGGTTAAAGAATCTGATGAGATTTCAAGAAATCTAAATAAATCTGCACTAAGCGAGGAGGAACAAAAAGCTTTATTAAAAACATTTGCAGATGGACACGGATTTACTAAAGCACCTAAGGGTGAAGGCGACGAGATCAAAATAGAATTAGACCACATGCACGGTTACAATCTAACAGTAAACGAGGCTAAAGCTAAAGCTGCTACAATGGCTAAAGCTCCAGGAAACAACAAGAAAGAAAAAGCTAAAGTTGAAGGAGAAGATGATTTAGCAGAAGCACCAGAAACTAAGGATAAAACTGAATTCGAAGGTGAAGACGCAGACGGTAAGAATAAAGAGATTGGATACAACCTTAGAGAAGGAGTGGATGCTAATTTAGTGGAAGCACCAGGATCAGGAAAGGAAGCTAAAGAAACCAAAGGAACTACATCTACCAATTTTATTCAAGCACCAGCAAAGGGTAAATCTCCTAAAGAGACTAGACACGTAAGCTCTTTAGAGAAATTTATGAATTTAGCAGAAGCACCTGGTGATTCCCTTGATATAGAATTTGACGCAGAACACATCGGAGGTAAACACAAGGCTATAGGTTACAACCTAGACGAATCTAATGATTTAAAAAAAAACTAAGTCGCAACTTTTATTTTGCTCCGAAATTTGATAACCAAAATTCTCCGGGTAAAGAATTTATAGATTCTTCCGTAGGAAAATTAAGTAAAGCCCCAACAGGGAAAGAGAAAGAGGAGCAGGAAGAGGAAGAGGGAACTAAAGAAGATTCTAAATAATATTAAAACCACAACGGAGAACGTAGAGAACCTACGTTCTCTTTTTTTTGAAATAATTTACCTTTTTTCTACTAGAAAGAAGTACACCAACCTTAAAAAATATAAAAATTAATGGCAAAAGAATATGTTAGAAATAGTGAACTTATCGTCGCTGTTATAGAATCTAAAAAAGAGGGTAAACTTACCCCCGAGACCATAAGAATGTTCAATCTGATGATACAAGGTATATCGAAAAAAATGGCTTATAAGGATCCCGAAGACAAAGAAGATTGTATGGCATTTGCTATGGAGGATCTTTGTAAATATTGGAACAGATTTAATCCAGAAAAATCTAACAATCCGTTTGCCTATTTCACGCAAATTGCAAAAAATGGATTTGCAAAGGGATGGAAAAAACTCCATCCACCAAAAAGTCCTAAGATGATACCGTTCAGTTATATAACAGGTGACGATAACTCATATAACGTTTAACATAAATCCACATGACTGATATAAAGAAAGTAAAACCTAACGGTGATTATAAATCAGGAAAATTTGAACCATCCAATCAGGATAAGTACATTGGTGATATCCACAATATAATATATAGATCCTCCTGGGAGTATCGTTTTTGCGTTTATTGTGATACTAATGAATCTATATTAAAATGGAGTTCTGAACCTATTGCAATTAGGTATATCAATCCTCTTGACAAAAAAGAACATGACTATAATGTGGACTTTTATATAAAGGTTCTAAAAGAATCTTGTGATGAGCAAGAATGGA
>Ga0214919_10003258_pt1 | contig 24697 bp, 27 predicted proteins | sample LL1503_MetaG_FD_177994 | JGI IMG/M metagenome (GOLD analysis project Ga0214919, IMG submission 177994) | Freshwater microbial communities from Lake Lanier, Atlanta, Georgia, United States - LL-1503 | ecosystem: Environmental > Aquatic > Freshwater > Lake | place: USA: Georgia | collected... | reverse complement strand
AATACTCGTTACTGAGTTTCCAATAGTAACCGTAGATAAACCAGTACAATTTGCAAAAGCACCAGTGCCAATACTCGTTACCGAGTTCCCAATAGTAACGGAAGTTAAACTAGAACAATTTTGAAAAGCTGATTGACCAATACTCGTTACCGCATAAGTACCACAAGCCGTAGTTACAGAAGCTGGGATTACAACAACTCCTGTTGCACTTGTATTATTGCCAACAGCAACGGCCGTTGGTGAGGTAACTACATAATTAATACCATCATTAGTAAAACTGGATGGTGGTGTTGTAATGGTTAAATCCAATTGTTCAGTGATCCCATTTGTAGTCGTACCAGTATACACTCCAGTGGCAGTATAGGTTTGATTGTTATTTGCCCACGTATAAGTACCACAAGCGGTTATAGTTGTAGTGTTATATACAGTTGAACTAGTAATAGAATTAAAATCTTGCCAAAATGCTGCCGCTTGATACGCCGCCACACTACCAGCAGGCACTGTTAAACTACTATTGTGTACACCCGAAAAAACAGTATTATTGATAGTTATGGGTGTAGTTGCATTACAAATAACCGAGGTTAAACCTAAACAATCTAAAAAAGCAAAATTGCCAATACTTGTTACCGTGTTTGGAATAGTAACCGAGGTCAAATATAAACAAGTGTCAAATGCCTCACCCATAATGTAAGTAACCGAATAAACAGTACTATTGTGGGTGACTTGTGAAGGAATAACAACAACCCCTGTTGCATTTGAGTTATCACCTACCTCTACCGTGGTTGGTGAGGTTACATTATAATTAATACCATCACTAGTGAATGTCTGTGCTAGCGCCTGTTGTCCTCCTAATGAAGCGAATAGCATTAAAAAAATAATTTTTTTCATAATTAAAGATATTTGTGCCTACTTTACTATTGGCTTCGGCTTTCCGTTTTTTGTAATTTTATTGTTAAAATTTATTTTCTACAATTGCTTTTTTGATAATTCTTTTTACAAATCATAAATATTATATGAAAAGATTTAAAAAAGTGCAAACATAAATATTTTAATTAAATTAAAAAATGAATTAATACAGATTTAAAGATTAATTAATATATGTTAAAATAAAAAACAACCTTAAAAGTAAAAAGTGAGTAGGATGGTTCGTTAGGAAGTTTTTTTTAGTTAAAAATGTATAGAATGTAGGAAGTGATTTGTGGTATGTTATGTTGCGTATTTATTATTTTGAAAAATCAAAAAAAAGCATTACTTTAGGAACACCAACTAAAATCCATTATGATAAGTTTAAAAAGCATACAAACGGAGGTAGACGCAAGTTTTCTCTATAAAATTTTAGCAGCAAATGAATCTGATGAGAACGTTGCCTACATATTTTACGAAATGAGCGCTATAGAACATGGCCATGCCGTTGCATTTCTTGCCAAAAATAATTTAGACGAAAGTCATTTGCCTCAACCATCAAGTAGGGCCAAAGTATTGCATTTTATAGGCAGAGTGATTGGCTTCGATTATATACTAGGAGTTTTGCTAGATACAGAAAAGAGTATTTCATCGTCGGTAATTAACGCCCGTAAACAAACTAAGACCAAAGAGTCTATATCAGACACTGCCCATGTTACTATTCTGAAAAACATCCTAAGTAATGATAAGAAAATGTCGGGTGCTACTCTTGCCCGTTTTGAAAAACGCCATCGCAATGTAGGTGGAAATGCGTTACGTGCTGCCGTATTAGGTGGTAATGATGGATTAGTGTCTAATTTCAGTTTGGTTATGGGTATTGCAGGGGCAACTAGTGGCAATTCAGGAGTGTTATTAGCCGGTATCGCTGGCCTGCTGGCCGGAGCACTATCTATGGCACTCGGCGAATGGATATCTGTTAAAAGTTCGCAAGAACTTTACGAAAACCAAATGCAACTAGAACTGGAAGAACTAGAAACCAACCCAGAAGGCGAAGAAAAAGAACTGGCATTAATTTATTTTTCAAAAGGTATTCCAGAAGCACAAGCCAAACAAATGGCTGCCGATATTATGAAAAATAAAGACCAAGCACACGAAATACTTATTAAAGAAGAACTAGGCATCAACCCAGAAGATCTAAAAGGTTCTGCTATGGAAGCAGCCATTTCCTCATTTATTCTCTTTGGAATAGGAGCTATAATTCCTGTAATTCCATTTTTCTTTTTAGGAGGAATGAAAGCGGTCATTATTAGCACACTCATGAGTGCTTGCGGACTGTTCTTGATAGGAGCAAGTATCACATTATTTACTGGGAAAAGTGTTTGGTATTCAGGTTTTCGTCAAGTTTTGTTTGGCTTACTAGCTGCGGCAATAACTTTCGGTATCGGAAAATTGATAGGCGTTTCGGTAATGGGATAAATTACTGATACAATGCACTAATTTTTGTCCAAAGTGTTTCATCAAAATTAGAGAGTGCTAAGTTGGCGCTATCCGCTGCATCTCCCATTCTAATGACCACCATTTTTTTGCTTGGTACAACATATATTTTTTGGTCGTCTTTTCCCAAAGCACAATACATATCAGAAGGTGCTGATGCAACTAAACTTCCATTGAATTGCAATTGAGTTTGGGGTAAATGATAATTGGTTTTACCATTCAGCCACCACAAATAACCATAAGCTAAATTGATGTTTTGAGAAGTAGTTGTAGCTTGATTAAAATAATTAGAATTGATTATTTGCGTTCCATTCCACGTTCCATTGTTTAAAGCTAAAAGACCATAGCGAGCCATACTACGCGTAGTACTGAAATAAATTTTCAATCCTAAATTTACACCCGTTCCTATATACCAAAAACCACTGGAACTCATCCCGATTTTATCCCGTAATTTGGTGTTGAAATAAGTATTCCAGCTTTGGCCTGTGGCTTGTTCTACAACATCTTGCAGTTTTACATATACGTTATGATAGGCCCAACGTGTTCCAGCATCGGCTAGATATTTAAGATTACTTGGTGACACTTCATCACCCAAAGTATCATCTAATCCTGAATTCATGCTTAATAAATTTTTGCAAGTAATTAAATTTTCTTTGGTCAACGGCGCGCTTGTCCATCCAGTTCCTAAATAATCGGATACTTTATGGTTGGTATTTATAAAACCTTCCTGTTCGGCAATTCCAGTAACTGTCGTGGTTAGAGTTTTTCCAGCACTATTCCATTTCCATAGCGTGGTTGCCGTGTGGCCATTGAAATAATTCTCCATGACAATTCTTCCGTTGACCAAAATCATAAATGACTTTGAATTTTTTAGTTGTAAATAATCTAATAGTGGTTGTACTGCATTTTGATTCCAACCCAGATTAGCTATAGTTTTTGTTTCCCAAGTGGTGCTTCCATTATTGGGAGGAAAATACATTTGCTCCTGCGGCGTATTGGACGAAGACGCTTCAGAACTACAACTTAAGTTAAAAATAGAAACTAATAAGAGTAGGAATATTTTTTTCATAGTATGTAACGATTTCTTGTAAGATTATAAAAGTATTAAATAGTTTAATGTTGATACTATTAATTTCAAATTTTTACGAATTTATAAAGTTAAAAAATTTAAATTTGTGAATTAGGATTTGAAATAAAATTTAGGTTTATTACCCTCTATAATACATCAAAACAAGCAAATTATTTTTTGTAAATGATTTAAGAGCAGAATTTGTAAAAAAAATACTTGAAGTAACATGAAAAAAATAGGATTTCTATTGCTAACCACATTATTACTTTCTTGCCATGCTGAGGTGAAGAAGGAAGACTTAAATAAACTCAACGGGTATTGGGAAATCAAACAAGTGAAACTTTCTGATGGTGAAAATAAGGACTATAAAGTTAATGAAACCATAGATTTTTTTGAACTAAAAAATAATTCAGGTTTCCGTCAAAAAGTAATGCCTCAGTTTGATGGTAAATTCAAAACTAATGGCATCAAAGAAACTATTAAGATTATAGAAAAAGACCATACTTTTTTTATTGAATACTACACTAATTATGGAAAATGGCAAGAAGAAATCGTTGAAATTGCCGACTCCACTTTAGTGTTGAAAAATAAAATCAACTTAGAATATACCTATAAAAAATTCAAACCTTTTTCCTTAAAGTAATACTACAATAAATTCAACACAAATGGCAAAAAGACAAAGCAATGAAAGCCCTATTGGCGATGTTTTAAAAGAGTTTATACAAGTAAATAAGCTTCAAGGTGGTATGGACAAAATTGATGTAGAAGCGGCTTGGAAATCATTGATGGGTAATGGAGTCAATAGCTATACAAAAGAAGTTTTGCTTAAAGGTACTACCTTATATGTTTCCTTAACATCATCTGTTTTGCGTGAAGAATTAAGTTATGGCAAACAGAAAATAATTGCCATGATAAATGATGAATTACGTAAGGATGTCGTTACAGCTATAATTCTGCGTTAGGTATTAATGTCTAAATCTTTGATATACTCTTCATATTCAAAATAAAACAATTCAAATTGTGCCATAGTTTTACTAAAGAAATCAAAAATGGTAGGCCAATAGCTTCTGTTGTTTAAACTTACTTCTAGTTTTTCTATCCAAATTCTACTTATCACTTTTCCTGATTCAAGATAATAATTGCGTTCCAAAATGGCTTCAGGGAGATAGTCTTCTAACAAAATAGTCTTGAGCGATTCTATCTTTTCAAAATAAATTTTTCTTTTTTCTTCGTCTTTGGGTTCAATATCTAGGAGTACTTGCGCTTTTTTATTGTCTATAAAAAATTTAAAAGTAACATCTTTTATTTTAGTGTCATAGAGTAACCATTTTCGGGGATATGCCTCAGCAAAAGCAGTCCAAAATTCTTTTTTTATTAGTAGTGCTTCTTCTTTGCTATACATTTTATTGTTGTAATAGTGGTGTACTTTAATTTTTTTAAGGTAACTTTATATATCAAAACTAATGGGTATGCTATTCGATGAGTTTTTAAAATATACGCCAAAAATACTAAATGTTGACCTTCCAGCAACGCATGCACATTTAAAAATGGTTCCACCAAAAAGGGAGGAGTTAATGAGAAATACTGATTTTACTAAAATCAAACCCAAAAAAGCGGCGGTGATGATGCTTTTTTATCCTAAGAATACTCAAACCCATTTGGCTTTAATTGTCAGAACCTCTTATAATGGGGTGCATTCTTCTCAAATTGCATTCCCAGGAGGAAAGGTGGAAGAGGATGACCTTGATTTGCAACATACAGCTATTAGAGAAACCCACGAAGAAATTGGAATTCATCCTAATCATATTAATGTAGTTCGCTCTTTTACCGAAGTTTATATTCCGCCGAGCAATTATATGGTATATCCTTTTTTGGGTTATAGTGAGAACGAATTAGATTTCACTTTACAGCAAGATGAGGTGGCAGGAATGGTTGAACTTCCTTTGGCGGAATTTTTGGATGATACTATTTTGATGCAAATAACCATGCAAACTTCTTATGCTGGTGCTATCGAAGTTCCAGGTTTTCAGGTGAAGGAACACTTCATTTGGGGGGCAACTGCCATGATGATGAGTGAGCTTAAAGAAACCATAAAAATGATTCTATAAACTATAAGTTTTTGTAGATTTGCCTCCCGAAAGTTAGGAAGTAACATTATAAAATTATGGGTTTATTAAAAAGGAATCCTTTTGGTCATATACTTTTCATCAAAAAATGGTTGATTCGAATTTTTGGTGTCCTTACCCATAGAAGGTATCACGGATTTAATGAGTTGTATATTGAAGGTTCCGAAATTATCAAAGCATTGCCAGATAAGAACGTACTCTTTATTTCCAATCACCAAACTTATTTTGCCGATGTAGTAGCTATGTTTCATGTTTTTAATGCCAGTCTTTCGGGTAGACAGGACAATATAAAAAACGTGGGCTATTTGTGGCAACCGAAGATGAACATCTATTATGTTGCGGCAAGTGAAACCATGAAAGCAGGTTTGTTACCAAGAATTTTGGCCTATGTAGGTGCTATTAGTGTAGAAAGAACTTGGCGTGCTGGTGGCAAAGACGTTACCGAAAAGCGCGAAGTAAATCCAAACGATTCGGAGAATATTAGAATTGCCCTAGAAGACGGTTGGGTGATTACCTTTCCTCAAGGAACAACTAAGTCATTCAAACCCGTTAGAAAAGGCACCGCACATATCATAAAACAATATAAACCTGTTGTAGTGCCTATTGTGATTGACGGTTTCCGTCGTTCATTTGACAAAAAAGGATTACGTCTCAAAAAGAAAAATATTCTTCAATCTTTCATCATCAAAGGACCTCTAGAAATAGATTATGAGAATGAAACTATTGATCAAATTGTAGAAAAAGTGGCATACGCCATAGAGCAACATCCCTCTTTTTTAAATGTAATTCCAGCCGAAGAAATTGAAGAGCAAGAGCGTTTGAATACACTTCGTCAATGGCAGGTAGATCATAGTAGCAAAAGCAAAACAAATTAAAAGGTAAATCCCTCTAGAGGATTTTTTTTGTATTTATCACTTTAAAAAAGCAAAAATATTTTAAGAAAAAATCCTATTTAAGGAAATACTCCCAATTAAATAAAGAAAGTCTTAAATGTTTACTAATGCCTAATTTCTATAAATCTATTTTCATTAATTCTTTGAAATTGGCATTGAGTTTTCTAAGTAAGATGCCATAAAGTAAACGGTAGAACAGCCAAAATAAACCCACGATGATTACACAGCAAAGTACCAAAATCCCAAGTATAATGAGTAAAGTATTATAATTACTTTCATGAGTAATTTTATCTTTTAGTAATTCCATTTTTGGATTATATACAAAAGCTAGTGCAATACCTGCAATTAGAGAAAATAAAATCATTGTTAAATTATACCAAACGTAATATTGAACGGTATTTCTGGTTTTCAGTATGTCTTGCATCAATTGCTTGGTTGATACCGTTACCGAAATTTTTACATAGTTTTTATAAAAGAAATATATAAAAACTAAAATCACAGCATAGTTTAAAAAATTTAATGCCTTGAAATAGATATTAAGGTTTTCTAAATCCATTTTTTTTAAGTATTCGTCGGTGTTATACACGACACTTATGACAGTCCAAAATAAAACTTCTATGATACTAATAATCAAAATCCATTTTACAATAGAGGATGATTTGGTATGGAGCATTTTGTATATTTCTAGTTCTGTTACTTGATGGTATGACTGAATATCTTTTTTCCAAGCTTTTTTAAATAAATCCAACTCTTTCATAATTCTTAGGGATTTAGTATTTTTATTAATTTTCCTTTAATTCTATTCATTTTGACTCTTGCATTTACTTCACTAATTCCTAAAGTTTCCGCTATTTCAGTATAGTTTTTGTCTTCCAAATAAAGAAAAACTAAAGCTTTCTCAATATCATTGAGCTTTTGTAATGCTTGATACATCAATTTGATTTGTTCTTCTTCGGCGTGGTTATATTCTTCGGGACTGATAAAATGATATTGCCCTTCGTAGCTTATAGTGGAAACACTTCGAGTACTTTTTCGATATAAAGTAATAGCTGTATTTAATGCTACTCTATAAGCCCATGTAGAGAATTTAGAATCACCTCTAAACTTTGGAAAGGCTTTCCATAACTGAATGGTGATTTCCTGAAACAAATCGTTGTGAGCATCTTCACCATTGGTATACAACCTACATATCTTGTGGATAATGTTTTGATTCTGCTTAAGTTGCTTTACAAATGATTTTTCAAAATCTTCACTCATAGTATTCTTAGTAGTCTAAGTGATTTTTTTGTTACAGATTCAATAAATCTAAATTATTATTTAGGTTAATGGAAAATATTATTATTCAGATTTTCTTTTAGAGATATTTCTCAAAACCGCTTTATCCTCATAATTTATGATTTCTAGAATAATGTCTAGGTTTTGTTTAGTTTTACCATAAATGGTGTAAAGTTTACCACCTTTTTCCTTGCTATTACTTTTACTGAAATCAACGTCGCCATAAATCAGGGTATTTCTAATATCTGAAGTGTCAACCCATTTTTCATTGAATTGTTTTATAACTAAAGAGTCATAAAACATAGGTTTACTACTAATGTTACTCAAAACTCTAGCATTAGGTAAATAGTTAAATTGGACATCTTTTCGGTTCCAAACTAAAGCAACAACAAACATTCCTATAGTAAACCCTATAAAGTAATAAGCAAATCGTTGATAAAATTTCATTTTGAATACTTTTTGGCAAAAGTAATCAATGTTAGAGTTTCAATAAATTATAAAGAGATATTTATTTTAGAATACAATAAGATTGATATCATTATCGGGCAAGTTGAACCAATCACCTATAGCTTTGTTGGTTAAAATCCCATGATATAAGTAAACCCCATTTTTTAACCCTTTGTTACAACGAATGGCGCTTTCTAATCCTCCATCCTCGGCAATTTGAAGTAAGTAGGGTGTTATAATATTGCTAATTGATAGAGAAGCGGTTTTAGAATAGCGCGATGGAATGTTTGGGACACAATAATGAATTACATTGTTTTTAATAAATGTAGGTGATTCATGTGTAGTTATTTCCGAAGTTTCAAAACAACCCCCAGTATCAATACTAACATCTACTATGACTGCGCCTTTTTTCATGTGCTCCACCATAGTTTCGGTAACTACAATTGGGCAACGTTCTTTTCCTCTCATCGCGCCAATAGCAACATCACATCTTCGTAAAGCTTTCAGTAAAGATTTTGGTTGGATAGTAGAAGTAAATATACGTTGATTTAGATTGTTTTGAAGACGGCGTAATTTTGTAATGGAATTATCAAAAACTTTTACACTTGCGCCTAATCCTAGAGCGGTTTTTGCTGCAAATTCACCTACAGTTCCAGCGCCAAGTATCACAACATCTGTAGGTGGAACACCAGTAATATTTCCCAGTAATAATCCTTTACCGAACTCGTTATTAATCATTAATTCTGCTGCGATTAATACTGATGCAGTTCCTGCAATTTCGCTCAATGATTTTACAGCCGGATAAGAACCATCTTCATCTTTGATATATTCAAAAGCTAATGCAGTTATTTTTTTCTTAGTTAATGCTTCAAAGTAGGCAGCCTTTCTTGTTTTTAATTGAATGGCAGAAATGACAATTGCATTAGGATTTAGTAAAGCAATTTCATCCATGGTTAATGGCTCCACTTTAAGTATTATTGGGCAACCTAATACTTTTTTAGTGTCATTTGTAATAGTGGCTCCAGCATCGCTAAATTCTTTGTCAGTATAGCTAGAGCTTAATCCGGCTCCTGACTCAATCATTATTTTATGGCCATGAGAAGTTAATGAGTTTACTGCATCAGGAGTTAAACAAATCCTTCTTTCTTGGTAGGAAGTTTCTTTTGGAATACCAATAAAAAGTTCGCTTTTATGACGATACACTTCTAATTTTTCCTCTTGAGGTAAAAGTTGCTGTTTAGTAAAAGGAGTAAGAGCCATACTGCACAATTGAATTTTTGCACCAAATTACAAAATTTTATTCAATTATGTCATTCTTAAATGTCTTTTGCCATCTGCGGTTTGAGACAAATTTATTATAGAGTGAACATCAGGAATAAGATTTGGAATTTTTTCTGCCCATTCAATGAAGCACCAATTTCCAGAATATAGATAGTCATCAATACCCATATCCAAAGCTTCGGTTTCATTTTTTAAACGGTATACATCAAAATGATAAACATATTGATTTTTGACTGTTTGATACTCGTTTACTAATGAAAAAGTTGGACTACTTGTGGCATCTTTTACACCTAATTCTTTTGATAATGCTTTAATTAAAGTTGTTTTTCCAACACCCATATCGCCGTGAAATAAAACAATTTTATTTGGATTTTCAGCTATGATTTTTTTGGCCACTTCTTGTATTTCGTCAATTGAATAGATTATTTCCATTGGCTAAAAATTATTTTGGGTTAAAAACTAAAAACGGAACAATCATTTCTTCTAATGAAATTCCGCCATGCTGATAAGTGTTTCTATAATAACTTACATAATGGTTGTAGTTATTAATATAAGCAAGAAAATATTCATTCTTAGCAAAAATATAGGAGCTACTCATATTAATTGTAGGTAGCCCAATTTTTTTTGGATCTTTTATAGCATAGACTTCTTTGTCTTCATAGGTCAAACTCTTTCCTGTTTTGTATCTCAAGTTTAAACTCGTGTTTTTATCACCAATAACTTTTGATGGATTTTTAACATTGATTGTTCCATGATCCGTTGTTATTATTAGTTTGAAACCTAATTTTTGTCCTTGTTGGATGATTTCCAATAGAGGTGAATTTTTAAACCAACTCAAAGTTAACGAGCGGTAGGCTTTATCGTCAGAAGCTAATTCTTTAACAACATCCATCTCGGTTTTGGCATGTGAAAGCATATCAACAAAGTTGTAGACTACAGTGACCAAATCGTTATCTTTTAAGCCTTTGAAGTTTTCGGCTAGTTTTTTACCGCTTGCTAAATTGGTGATTTTAAAATAATCTTGTTTGATATTTAAACCTAATCGTTTTAAATGAGCCGTTAAAAATTCAGCTTCATATAGATTTTTTCCACCTTCTTCCACATCATTTTTCCAATATTGTGGAAATTGTTTTTCCATTTCTAATGGAGTCAATCCAGAGAAAATAGAATTTCTCGCATACTGAGTTGCGGTTGGTAAACTAGCAAAATAAGGTGTTTCTTTTTCTAGTTTATAGTGATTGGCAACGGTACTTTCAATAGCTTTCCATTGATCATAACGAAGATTATCTATTACTACAAATAATACTGGTTTAGCTTTGCTCTGTTCAGCTCCGCCTCGGGTGTCTTTTTTGACCAATTCAGGAACAACTAATTCTCTAAAAAGTGTATGAGATTGAATTGGTTTATCAGCTTTTGGATCAAACCAATCTTCATAATTGCGTTCAATAAATTTTCCGAATTGTACATTGGCTTCTAGTTTTTGACTTTCAAGAATTTCAATCATACTCTGATCATTAATGTTTTCTAATTCTAATTCCCAAAATATGAGTTTTTTATATAATTCAACCCAATCTTCATAACTACGAACCATTGCCATTTCCATGGTAATTTTTCTAAATTCTTTTTGATAATCAAGCGTTGTTTTTTCAGAAATTAATCTTGAATGGTCTAAGTTTTTTTTTAAACTCAATAATATCTGATTTGGATTTACAGGTTTAATCAAATAATCAGCAATCTTAGAACCAATTGCTTCTTCCATGATATATTCTTCTTCACTCTTAGTGATCATAATTATAGGTGTTGAAGATTTTTTTTCTTTCATTTCTTGAAGGGTTTCTAAACCACTCATTCCTGGCATATTTTCGTCAAGGAAAACAATATCAAAATTACCATCTTCATAGGCATCAATTGCATCACGACCATTATTATAGGTAGTGACTTTATAGTTTTTCTTTTCTAAAAATATAATATGTGGTTTTAATAAATCAATTTCATCATCAACCCAAAGTATTTTGATAGTATCCATAGTTGTTTAATTATTTGGTGCAAATTACTATAATGTAAAACGTAGTATTATTAAAATTATTATAAAATAGGGTATAACTATTTATCAAATTAATGTTAAAGAATATTTCATTATAAAAATAGTAGTTATATTTGATGTAGAATAAAATTAGTATTAATTTAATAACAATAAAAATAATGAAAAAAGTAGTTTCAATTTTAGCTATTGTAGCTTTTATGTTTTCTGTAAATGTTAATGCTCAAGAACAAGAAAAGAAAAAGGAAAAAGCAAAAACTGAAAAATCATCAGCTGCTAAAGAAAAAAAATCTTGTGCTGCAGGTGAGAAAAAAAGTGGATGTTGTGCTGCCAAAAAAGCAGAAACAAAATCATAATTAAAAAAATGTTCTAATTAAAAGTGTTTGAGTTTTCAAACACTTTTTTTTTAAATTCACTTTTAATTTCAAAGTAATACTATACATTTGGTAATATTTTTATTTGTTTTAGTCCAATATATAATAGAATAATTTTATGCAATTTAAAAACATACTCATCATCAGCTTTTTCTCAGCTTTTCTTTTAATTAGCTGTAACAAAAAAGAACTACAATTTGAAGATCCATTAATTACAAACAGAGATACTACTGTTAGTCCTAGTGAAGATTTTTTTCATTATGCTAATGGGGGTTGGTTCAAAAAACATCCAATTCCAAATAGTGAATCTAGTAATGGAATTTTCAGAATGATAGGTGATACTATCAACGCTCAGATTAAAGATATTTGTGAAAAGTCATCTAAAAATACAGAGGCTGCAAAAGGTAGTAACGAACAAAAAATAGGCGATTTTTATGCATCAGGAATGGATACACTTTCTATAGAAAAATTAGGGTTAAAACCCTTGTTATCAGAATTTAATAGAATTGATGCTATAAACGACATTCCTTCATTAATGAATACTATTGGCTATCTTCATACCATTGGAGCAAGTCCGGCATTTTCATTTTATGTGTCACAAGATGATAAAATCAGTTCAAAACACGCTTTGTTTTTTGGACAAGGTGGTTTAGGATTAGGTGAAAGAGACTATTATTTTAATACGGATGAGCAAACTATTAAAATAAGAAATGAGTATGCAAATCATTTGCAGGTTATGATGCAGTTCTTAGGTAATGATGCCACTGTTGCAAAAAATGCCTCTGCTACTATTTTAAAAATAGAAACTGATTTGGCTAAAACTAGCAGAAAATTAGAAGCTCTTCGTGATCCAGTTAAAAATTACAATAAAATGTCTTTGGCTCAATTTAAAGCATCAACACCAACAATAGCTTGGGAGAATGTTTTACCACAGTTGGGTATTACAAAAGCTGACACTGTAATAGTTGGTCAACCAGAGTTTTATAAAGGTTTAAATAAAATCGTTACTAGTTATTCTATAAATGATTGGAAAACCTATTTGAAATGGGATTTAGTTAATTCCTATGCGTCTTATTTGAATAAAGCTGTTGAGAATCAAAATTTTGCTTTTTATTCAACAGTCATGAACGGAGTAAAAGAACAAAAACCAAGATGGAAAAGAGTAGTGGAGCAAACAGATGGTTCATTGGGTGAATTGATAGGCCAAGTATATGTTGCAGATTATTTGCCTAAAGGGTCTAAAGAAAAACTTTTAGAAATAGGTAATAATATTCGAGATGTCTATGCTGAGCGTATCAAAAAACTAGATTGGATGAGTCAAGCTACCAAACAAAAAGCATTGCAAAAATTGAGTAAAATTGTGATGAAAGTAGGATATCCAGACAAATGGAAGGATATGAGTAGTGTAGTAATTAATAGAAACTCTTATTGTGCCAATGTAATAGCAACAAATAAATGGAGTTATAATTATATGATCAATAAATTTGGAAAACCAGTTGATAGAACAGAATGGAATATGTATCCACAGACCTATAATGCTTATTATAATCCTAGCAATAACGAAATTGTTGTCCCTGCATGTAATATATTAGTACCAGGTTATGAAGGTAGAATGCCAGATGATGCTATTTTATATGGTATTATTGGAGGTTCAACTTTTGGACATGAAATTACCCATGGTTTCGATGACCAAGGAAGTCAATATGATGAAAACGGAAACTTGAAAAACTGGTGGACAGCAGAAGATTTAGCAAAGTTTAAGCAAAAAACAAAACTTATAGTGGAGCAATTCAACAAGTTTGAACCATTAAAAGGTAAATTTGTTAACGGCGATGCAACACAAGGTGAGAATATCGCTGATTTGGGTGGTGTAGTTATGGGTTTTGAAGCTTTTAAAAAATCATCTCAGTATAAAAACAAAGAAAAAATTAGTGGTTTAACTCCAGAGCAACGCTATTTCTTAGCCTATGGTTATGCATGGATGATAAATGCCAAAGATGAGGCATTAGCCAGACAAATCATGGTTGATGTTCATTCACCAGCCCAATTTAGAATTAATGGACCATTAATGAATATACCTGAATTTTATAAAGCTTTCAATATAAAACCAGGTAGCAAAATGTATCAATCCGATAATTTGAGAGTTGTTATTTGGTAATTAAAATAAAAATCTCAGCGTAAAGTTGGGGATTTACATTAATTCTTTGTGGCTGTTGCTTCTTCATACCGTTCGGAAACTTTGTTCCAATTGATAATTTTAAAGAAGTTTTCGATATACTTTTTACGTTTATACTGATAGTCTAAATAATAAGCATGTTCCCAAACATCCAAATTTAAAATAGGTGTTCCCGATATAGTTTGCTTTGGCATCAAAGGATTATCTTGATTTGTAGTACTTGTTATCTCTAATTTACCAGATTTATCAACTAGTAACCAAGCCCAACCTGAACCAAATTGCTTTTCGGCCGCATTCATAAATTGACTTTTAAATTCATCGAAAGAACCAAAATCTCTTTTGATAATTGATGCTAAAGTGTCTTTTGGTTGTCCGCCAGCTTTTGGAGCCATTCCTTCCCAAAATAAAGTATGATTATAATATCCCCCAGCATTATTTCGTAAATCATTATTACTAACGTCTAGCTTTTTAAGTATATCTTCAATAGTTAGATCAACTAATGTTGGGTCAGCAGTTACTATTTTATTAAGATTATTGGTGTAGGTTAAATAGTGTTTAGAATAATGAATATTCATTGTAAGAATGTCAATATTAGGTTCAAGAGCATTGTACTCGTAGGGTAATTTCACTAGATTGAATTGCCCATCATCAGCAGCAACATCATCTGGACTACCAATGGTTATTTTTTCTTCTGTAGCTGGTAATGGAACCTCAACTACTTCAGTAAGTTTTTTTCTTTTACAGGATGATGTAAGTACAACTACAGAAAAACAAAGAACTAGTGAAAATATTTTCTTCATAATCTATTTTTTCTTTTTAGTATATCGTTGATAGCTTCTATATATAATTCTTTTGATTCTTCAATAGTTAAATGACTTATTTGCATCCAAGCGTTGGTTTTAAAAGCATTTCTTAAATCAAAATTGGAAGCACTATTATAATCTATAGTTCCAAAAGTAGCTTGTTTATAATAAGCATATAACCGCAATTGTTCATCTTGTGGTAAAGATGATTGTGTCATCTCTGAAGCGGCTTCTACGGCTTCTTGAAAACGAACTTCTAATTCTTTTTCTGACATGCTTAAACTTTTATTTTGTTGCCACTATTGTTTTTCCTCCAATAGCTATGTCATTCAAATGTACGTTAACTTTTGTTCCTATTGGCAAATAGATATCTACTCTAGATCCAAATTTAATAAATCCTGCATCTTCACCTTGAATTACTTCTTGTCCTACTTCGGCATAATTTACGATGCGTCGAGCTAATGCACCAGCAATTTGACGATAAAGAATTTCTCCAAATTCTTTAGTTTCTACAACCACTGTTGTTCTTTCATTTTCAGTACTTGCTTTTGGATGCCAAGCTACTAAGTATTTTCCGGGATGGTATTTACTAAATTTTATTTTTCCGCTAGCGGCATATCTCGTAACATGTACATTTATTGGTGACATGAATATAGAAACTTGCAAACGTTTATCTTTGAAATATTCCTCTTCAAATACTTCTTCAATTACTACTACTTTTCCATCTACAGGCGCAATAATATGGTCGTCATTTAGTGTAACAATTCGTCTTGGGTTTCTGAAAAATTGCAAAATCATCACTAAGAAAAATAATGTGACTATTTGAATTCCTTTTTCTAACCAAAAAATATCAGCAACAAATTTGTGTGATAAAAGGAAAATAAATACTGTAAGTGAACTAGCAATTGCTATGATTTTTCCGCCTTCTTTATGAAACATAATATAAAATTTGATAAAATAAATAGATAAATGGTGCTACAAATATAATACTATCTAGTCGATCTAGGAAACCACCATGACCGGGCATTATAGTACCACTATCTTTTACTCCTGCATTTCTTTTAAACTTTGATTCTATTAAATCACCTAAAGTTCCAAACACACCAATAATTAGTGCTAGTATTATCCATTGAATTATGGATTGATATAAATAATAAGTAGCTAATATAATGCCCGTAATCATTGAAAAGAATATTCCGCCAACAAATCCTTCAATGGTTTTTTTTGGTGATATTTTTTCAAAAAGTTTGTTCTTTCCAATGCTTATTCCCACTAAATAAGCAAATGTATCATTCATCCAAATGATTACTAATATACTAATAATTACTTTTGGATTATAATTTATAGTATGAATATTTATGAATTGATCATCTGCATTTAGAAATGGAATTTTGGTAAAAATTATAATGGGTACAATAAGATAACCAATCAGAAAAACATATTTAGAGGCAGTGTTTAAGTATTTAGTTTGTTTTTCAAATAAAAATAAAAGCGATTTCACAGATACTACTAAAGTTGAAATTAATAATAAAATTTCATTTGTTTTAATAGTATTGTTTAAATTGAAAAGTATAAACCCAAAAGTTGCTAATGTTAAAGGTAAAAAAGGTTTAAGTTGCACTAACTTGCAGAACTCTACTACAGAAAATAGTAATAAAATGCCAAAAAGTAAAAGAAAACTATAGGGAGAATATAAAGTAGCTCCAACTAAAAGCAATACATAAACAGCTCCAGATATAGCTCTTTTTAAAGTGGTATTCATACTATAAATCTTCTAAAAGCAATAGATATAAATTTTTAGCGGTACTTCCATATTGAAGGAAGTCTTCATCTTTTGCTTTTTCAAAATATTTTATGGCAGTAATATTGGTTGGATAATCTTTGTCGTATTTCTTTTTGATCACACGAAGACCATCGCTTTTGGTTTCTAGTATTTGACTTGTAGTGGCTAATATGATGATATTGATTGGCAAGTCATTTGGTTTATTTTGTTTGATTTGATTGGAAGAAAAAAGCACTGAACCTTCATCGGCAATTAAATTTTCGCAACTTGCAAATAAAAATTTCGGATTACTCGGTTTGTCATAAAGTAATTTATTTTCGTCTAGAATACTGAAGAGTTTTGTTTCATAACATAATGCTTCACATTCGAACCAATCATTTTCTTCCAAAATATTTAAAAACTGGTCTTTTACTTCATTCAAATTTTCGCAGTATAAAAATTTTCCGCCATTTTTTTTGAAATTATAAGTAAACTTTTCGTCAACTGGAAGCAACGAAAAGCTAGAAGGGGTATTATTAAATTCGCTTTGACTTTCTTCGTCAGAGGCATCATTACCAGTGCCAAAAATTTTTCTGAAAAGACTCATGCTTTGTTGGTATAATTCTAGTTAAAAAATTGAAATCCTCCAAAGATAAAAAAATCTTAATTCAAAAGTAACTTTTAAATTAAGATTTTAAAAAAATGTTAAAAAACCTGTTTTACTTATACAATATCAGTCTCTTCTGATGGAATGTCAAATGGTCTTTTTCCAAAAATATTTTCTAAATCATCTTTAAAAATAACTTCTTTTTCAATTAAAATAGCTGCTAATTGTTCTAATTTATCTTTATTATCTTCAAGCAATTTTATAGCTCTTTGGTATTCAGTTTCTATTAAATTAGAAATTTCTTTATCTATTACTAATGCTGTTTCTTCTGAATAAGGTTTTGAAAAATTATATTCACTTTGTCCCGAAGAATCATAGTAGGTTATGTTTCCTAATATATCACTCAAACCATAAATGGTTACCATAGCTCGCGCTTGTTTGGTCACTTTTTCTAAATCACTTAATGCACCAGTTGAAATTTTATTGAAGATTACTTTTTCAGCAGCACGTCCGCCCATGGTAGCACACATTTCATCTAGCATTTGCTCTGGTCTAACAATTAATCGTTCTTCTGGTAAATACCAAGCGGCACCAAGGCTTTGTCCTCTAGGTACAATAGTAACTTTGATTAAAGGTGCGGCATGTTCTAACATCCAACTAACGGTGGCATGACCTGCTTCATGAACAGCAATTGCATGTTTTTCTGCAGTAGTAACTATTTTATTTTTCTTTTCTAAACCTCCTACAATTCTATCAACAGCGTCTAAGAAATCTTGTTTGTCAACTGCGGTTTTGTTATTTCTAGCCGCTATTAAAGCTGCTTCGTTACATACGTTGGCTATATCAGCTCCAGAAAAACCTGGCGTTTGTTTGGCTAAGAAATCAACATCTAAATCATCTACTTTTTTCAAGGGTTGTAAATGCACTTCAAATATTTCTTTACGTTCTCTGATGTCTGGTAAGTCAACATAAATTTGACGGTCAAAACGTCCTGCACGCATTAAGGCTTTGTCTAAAACATCAGCTCGGTTAGTGGCTGCTAATACAATTACATGTGTATTGGTTCCAAAACCATCCATCTCTGTTAATAATTGGTTTAGTGTATTTTCACGTTCATCATTACCACCAGAGAAATTGTTTTTTCCACGTGCACGACCTACAGCATCTATCTCATCAATGAAGATAATTGCTGGTGCTTTGTCTTTGGCTTGTTTAAATAAATCTCTAACACGAGATGCTCCAACACCTACAAACATTTCTACAAAATCAGAACCAGATAAAGAGAAGAATGGCACTTTAGCTTCGCCAGCTACGGCTTTGGCTAATAATGTTTTTCCTGTTCCTGGAGGGCCAACTAGTAAGGCTCCTTTTGGTATTTTTCCGCCAAGAGCAGTATATTTTTCTGGATTTCTAAGGAATTCTACGATTTCCTGAATTTCCTCTTTGGCTCCTTCTAATCCGGCTACATCTTTAAAAGTTGTTTTTAAATCTGTTTTTTCGTCAAAAAGTTTTGCTCTTGATTTTCCGATATTGAAGATTTGACCTCCGCCACCGCCACCAGCTCCACCAGACATTCTTCGCATGATTAATATCCATAGTCCTATGATGACAATTATTGGTAACAGACTTATGAATATTTCCGACCAATTACTTTTAGCTTTAAAATCATAATCTTTTAATACACCAGTCTGTTTTGCTTTTTCAATTTTGTTTTGAAAAACTTCATCATTACCAATATCAAATGAATAGTGTGGCCCTTTGTTAGCATTTCCTAACATATCTTTTGCCACTTTGTTGTGTGCTTTTTCTTTGAGTGCTGCTGCTGTTAAATAAGCTTCTCCTTCAGTTTTATTATAAACTATAACCTTTTCAATTTCTCCTTTGTCAAGGTATTCGTTAAATTTTGAGGAAGATATTTTGGTAGCGTCTTGAAAACTTGAACCACCTATAAAATTTAGAGCGAAGAATAGTATAATCAATCCGGCATATATCCACCAAGGACTTATTTTAAAATTATTAGGTTTTTTTTCGTTAGCCATTTTTTAATTTAATTAGTAATTATTTGGAATGGTAGTAATTTGGGCATCGCCCCAAAGTCCTTCGATGTTATAAAATTCACGGATTTGTTTTTGGAACACATGAACTACTATGTCCACATAATCCATCAAAACCCACTCACCATTGTCTGTGCCTTCCACATGCCATGGTTTGTCTTTTAATTCTTTGGATACTAGTTTTTGGATGGAGTTAACTATAGCGTTAACTTGTGTATTTGAGTTTCCGTTACAAATGATAAAATAATCACAAACTGCTGTATCTATTGCTCTTAAATCGAGGATATCAATGTCATTACCTTTTACTTCTTCTATGCCTTTTATGATGTTCGCGAGGAGTACATCTGTGTTAACCGTTTTCTTCGTCATTTAGTATTTATGTATGTTTTGCAAAGGTATTCATTTTTGTCATTATTTTTGCTTAACAAAAGTTTAAAATTAGTTAATATTTACATTCCTCTTATGAACATAATCAAACTCGATGCCATAGATTCCACAAATAATTATTTGAAGCAACTAGTTAGAGAAAAAGAACTTGAAAACTATACTGTTGTTATAGCTCATGAGCAAACCAATGGTAAGGGACAGCTTGGTGCTAAATGGATTTCTGAGCCAGGCAAGAATCTAACAATGAGTGTTTTGATTAAAGATTTACCACAAGATTTGATAACTGTTTTTGATATTAATGCGGCTGTTGCAGTTGCAATGGCAAAGTTGTTAAGTTCTTTGAAAATAGATAATATTTTTGTTAAATGGCCAAACGACATTATGGCAGGTGAAAAAAAAATAGCTGGGATTCTAATTGAAAATATTTTAAAACCTGATGGCACTTTCACCGCTATAGTTGGTATCGGATTAAATGTGAATCAAACTATTTTTAAAGGTTTGCCTGATGCCACTTCCATAAAATTATTTAGAGGGACAACTTATGAAAGTTTGGAAGAGTTAGTAATACTTATGGTAAACTTGATAGATAGTTATGTAACTTTAGCTACCAAGAGGAAGCATTACATTTGGGAGTTGTATAATGAAGTCTTATTCAAAAAAAATATACCTATACTATTTATAGATAGCAATGACAAACGATTTATTGGAGAAGTAAAACATGTAAACAAAGACGGGAAACTTGCTTTGTTTCAGGATGATCAAGAGCTTCATTTTTATGAAGCCAAACAAATAAAGATGCTGTTTTAATTTTGATATTTTTTTAACAATTTATTATTCTTTTAAAATTGGATTTAGGTTTTGTTATGTTATTATTTTGCTCAATTTTTGGCGTAAGCTATTTCAAAAACTGTGTCCAAGTAAAAAATTTAAAATTACTGATTAAATTAAATCATAAAATATTAGACAGCTTTGTATAAAATAGATTGAAATTCAAAAAAAATGTATCTTTGAAAACTAATAATTACCAAATGAATACCATTGAAACTCAAACCGAGTTAGAATATTATTTTGATCAATTCCGCCAAAATATTATTGGGATTAATCAAGAGTTTGAGTCACCTTTTGGAAAAAAGAAAATCATTTATACGGATTGGACTGCTAGTGGAAGATTATATCGCCCTATTGAAGAAAAATTGATAAACGATTTTGGTCCTTTTGTAGCCAATACACACACAGAAACTACTGTTTCTGGTACTGCTATGACAATGGCTTATCATGAAGCAAAGAACATAATCAAAAAGCATGTTAATGCCAATGAGAATGATATTTTGATTAATACCGGAACCGGAATGACTGGCGTGGTTAACAAGTTCCAGCGTATTTTAGGATTAAAAATTCCAGAAAACATAAAAGAGTTTACAGCCATTCCACAGGCAATTAGGCCCGTTGTCTTTATTTCTCATATGGAGCATCATTCTAATCAAACATCTTGGTTAGAAACTATAGCAGATGTAGTTGTGATTCAAGCAAATGAAGATGGATTATTTTGTCTAAATGAATTTAAAAAGTTACTTGAGAGACATAAAGACAGAAGTTTTAAAATTGCTTCTATTACTTCTTGTTCTAATGTAACAGGTATAAAAACACCTTATCATGAAGTGGCGAAATTGATGCATCAAAACAATGGTTTATGTTTTGTTGACTTTGCTTGTTCTGGTCCTTATGTTGACATTGATATGCATCCCGATGAAGAAAGTTATTTAGATGCTATTTTCTTTTCGCCTCATAAATTTCTTGGTGGTCCAGGCACTTCGGGAGTATTAATTTTTAATAAAAATTTGTATAAAAACAATGTACCTGATTGTCCAGGCGGTGGCACAGTAAGTTGGACAAATCCTTGGGGTGAACATAAATATATTGATAATATTGAAGACAGAGAAGATGGCGGAACACCAGGTTTTCTACAAGTGATTAAAACGGCGTTGGCTATTCAGTTAAAAGAGCAAATGGGTGTTAAGAATATCTTGGAACGTGAACATGAAATTGTAGATTATATTTTCAGTGAATTGAATGCTATTGATAATATTCATATCCTGGCTAATCAACATCAAGATAGGTTAGGGGTGATTTCTTTTTATATAGATAATTTGCACTTTAATCTTGGTGTCAAATTATTGAATGATAAATTTGGAATTCAAACCCGAGGCGGTTGCAGTTGTGCTGGAACTTATGGTCATTACTTATTACATGTAGATCATGAAACATCAAATGATTTAGTTTGCCAAATTACATCAGGTGATTTAATAAAAAAACCTGGTTGGATTAGAATGTCTGTACATCCTACAACAACTTCAAAAGAAATACAGTTTGTTTGTGATAGTATCAAATCATTAGCTCAAAATCACTCTGATTGGTCAAAGGATTATCAATATAACTCAAAAACTAATGAGTTTATTCATAAAGAAGCTAAAAATAATGAGGAATTAATGGTGAAAAGTTGGTTCACCTACTGATAAACTGCTTGCTATTTTTTCTTGTGTTTCCAGCGATTGTGTGTCCATAAATAAAATTCTGGCGCTTCATAGATTTGCTTTTCTACTCTTCGCAAAAACTCATCAGATATTTGATAATCAGGAACTTCTTTTGGATTGTCAACTAGGTGTTCGAAAGTAGCTTCATAATAACCTCGTTTTACTTTTTTGACCCGAAGGAACATAATATTCATATCAAATCGCTTGGCTAACATTTCAGCGCCAGTATGAACAGGCGTTTCGATGCCCATAAATTTTTGCCAATGAAAAGTTTTGCTAACTTGTGGTGATTGATCGCTAGCAAATCCAAATAGACTTAAATGATTGTTTTTTGCGTTTTTTTCTATAGTTGGAATTGTTTCTTTAGTATTTATTAGTTTTGCTTTAAATCTTGAACGAATATCTCTAACTAATTTATCAAAATACTTGTTATTTATTTTTTTGTAAATAGCATATCCTTCATATTTAATTTTACTATTCATAGAAATTGTCCATTCATAACAGGCATAATGTGCTATCATTACAGCTATACTTTTATTCTTTTTTTCCATTTCTTGGTACATTTCCAAGTTAGTAAAAACAAACCTTTTTTCAATTTCTTTTACAGAAATAGTCATCGTTTTTATCATTTCTAAAAACATATCGCAAAGGTGACGGTATGATTTTTTTTCAATTTGTAATCGCTCCTTTTCAGATAAATGTGGTAAAGCCAAGGTAATATTACCACGAACAACTTTTTTTCTGTAACCAATAATGTAGTAAATTAAAATATATACACAATCAGAAAGCACATATAATATTCTGAAAGGAAGTATAGATATGAACCAAATTATAGGATATAGTAAAATAAAAAAAACGAGTTGCATTTAAATAATTTTTATGCAAATATAAAGTTAAAAGTTATTTTACCTATTTAACATTAACAAAACATAAAGAAGTATTATTTTTACTAAAATATTTAAAAAATGGAAAGTTTATATTTAGTAGGTATAATATTGGCTAACATATTATTTAGTTTAAAAGGTTTTAACGATGAATACTTTTTTAGAAAATATCAATTTCATGTTGGAAGTATAAGAGCAGGTGAGCAAATCAGAATGATTTCTTCTGCTTTTTTGCATGCCGATGTAATGCATTTGGCTTTCAATATGATTGCTTTGTATTCCTTTGCGCCAGTAGTTATTAGTCAATTAGGGAATTTTACTTTTTTATTACTATATGTTGGAAGTTTAGTTTTTGGAAGTTTATTAACAATGGCTTTTCATGGTAACGATAATAATTATACTGCCGTTGGAGCATCGGGAGCAGTAACAGGAATAATATATTCCTCTATTTTGTTATATCCCGATATGGTAATTGGAATTTTTGGAATAATTCCTATGCCAGCTTATGTTTTTGGAATTGCCTATTTGATGTATTCTATTTATGGAATGAAAGCCAAACGCGATAATATTGGACACACCGCTCATTTTGGTGGTGCAATTGGTGGATATGCTATTACTTTACTAAAAGACCCAATATTGTTTCAAGAAAGCACTTTAATGGTTATATTATTGGCAATTCCAATTATTATACTTTTTGTATTGGAAAAAATGGGAAAACTATAATTGGCACAACTTTTGAAAATTATAAAATAGTATCAATTAAAAATATATATTATGAAATCGAAAATTCAACAATGTCCAAAAATTAATTACATATCAAATAGTAAAAATGTAATTTTAGTAGTGGCTTTATTTTTAGCTATTACTCTCCAAGCACAAGACACTAAAACACAAGTTCCTCAAATTTCCGTTACTGGTGAAGGTAAAGTAAAAATAGAACCAGATCAAGCTATTATCAATGTAGGTTTTCAAAATTCAGGCAAAGATGCTAAAGAAGTAAAATCATTAAATGATGAAGTTGTTGACAAAGTAATAAAGTTTTTGAAAAAAAGTGGCATTCCTTCAACAGACTATAAAACAAAAAATGTTAGTCTTTATAAAAGTTATGATTATGAAAAAAAGAAATATAACTTCCAAGCCAGTCAATCAATAAGTATCACTTTAAAAGATTTATCAAAATATGATGAAATAACTATGGGATTAAACGATGCTGGTGTGAATTCTATTCAAGGTATTGAATTTAAATCTTCAAAGATGGAAACCTACGAAAGAGAAGCGCGTAAAAGAGCCATGGAAAATGCCAAACAAAAAGCGGCTGATTATGTTTCAGTATTAGGACAAAAGGTAGGTAAAGCTTTATTAATTACTGATAATTCGCAATCCTATTATCCACAGCCTATGTATAAAGGAAATGTTATGGCAATGGCATCAGATGCTTCTGCAACAAGAGAAACTTTAGCCGTTGGTGAAATTGAAATCAATACTAATGTAAGTGTGACTTTCGCTTTGGAATAAATGCTATTTAGTTCAAAAATAAAAAAACTCCTAAATGAATTGAGGAGCTTTTTACTTGGTGGGGAGAGCAGGATT
>Ga0214919_10003257_pt1 | contig 24702 bp, 4 predicted proteins | sample LL1503_MetaG_FD_177994 | JGI IMG/M metagenome (GOLD analysis project Ga0214919, IMG submission 177994) | Freshwater microbial communities from Lake Lanier, Atlanta, Georgia, United States - LL-1503 | ecosystem: Environmental > Aquatic > Freshwater > Lake | place: USA: Georgia | collected 2015-03-15 | reverse complement strand
ATGTGTAAGTAATTGATACGCAAATAGGTGTACCTCTTTCTGTAAAGTACACCTATATACGCAAAAATAGTTGAAATTAGTTTATTTTCAATGAGTTAGGATAAAGAATGCCACATAATATAGCATTCCTTATCTATTTTCTTTCTGTATAGTTACGTCATATTCTTTAGCAAAATCAGCATCAAGGATAGCTAAGTATGTTACTAATGACTTTGTGAAAGGAAACATCTTCATAGCATTTTTAATTGGCTGAGCTTTTTTTCTAACATCTTCAGGGGAAGTACTTGGATTCATATCTAGTCCTGTAGTCTCCATCCAGGTATGATCCATGAACTTACCAAAGTCTCTAATGATACCAGCTGCTGGGAATATACCCTGATCCAGTAAGGACTGATAGTTTACTGGGTTATAGAAGAAAGATAACTCACCCACAAATTTGTCTATGGTTTTCACTATAAATCTATGGGCATTCTTAGTAGCTTTATCTTTATCATCATCAGGTGCCATGAAACCTAGAGAGAACATCATACCTATCAAAGCTCCTAGCATAGCTAACTCCTTGATTTGGTTTTGTAAGTTATTTCTTATCATGTCAATAAACTGCTCCTTGGTCATGTATAACTGTTGCCCTGTAGTTTTTTCATATTCTGCTCTGTACTCATCATACATATCATTAAGTTTCTTTACACCAGCTTCATTCATGTTAATGATATTCAACAAGTTAGTTTCTTTATCTTTAAAAGAAGAACCAATTACACTAGCTAGTAAACGAACACGACCAATATCATACTTCTCACCAATAGGAATTCCATCTTCTCCAATCTCTACAGAGAAATCATCACTCACTCTTCTGAACTCAGAAAAACGAGTGTCTGTTAGTTTTGGAATCCAGTTTTTAAACAACATCATAGACTTAGTCCAAATAGATAAAGACATTCTATTAATGTCACCATCTGATAAGTTACCTGTTGCGTTTCTAGATATACGTCTAGTAAGAGCTGTAAGTCTTTGTATCTCGTTTCTATTATTTAAATCCAATCCAGGAATAACTAGTTTGCCATCTTCTATCTTTCTTATAACAGAAATAGCTCTAGTCTTTTTTAGCTGTTCAATTTCACTATCTATCTTATCTTTACTCTCTCTAAATTTATTAGCACTATCATATCTGTCTTTATACTTGTTATTTACAAACTCTCTAATACTAACTATTTTACCATTCTCTATCATCGTGTTTTCAAGTAGGGTTAAGAATGTAGCCTTCTCTAATAGTTGTTCTGGTTTTCTCATAAAGACCATCAAAGAATCACTTAGATTACCTCTAGTCAATGTGCTCATACCTGCCTTCTTATATTCTTCATAAGAAGGGTCATCTTTTAATGGCATGAATGTATTAATCAATTCAATAAATGATTCTTTATCTTGTTCATTAGCAAAGCTTTGTCCTATAAGTTTAGCTTCATTCTTTGCAAACTCTCTAGCTTTGAAGTAGTTACCTGCTTGGGTAGCAATTTGAATATTACCACCAAACATATTTACAGCACCAGAAATGAATTCAAAACCAAGAGTCTTTAGCTGAAATGCTCTGTTAGCAGCATCCATTGTTTTAATTAATGATGTAGGTGTAGTTTCTTCTTCAGGTTTAAATACCTCCTTACCTGCCACTTTATTAATACCATTCTTGACAAAGTTCATTATCTTTCCTATGTTCAAAGGTACATCTGCATTATCTATTGTATACTTTTGATCATACAATAAAGCTCTTAAGAACTCATCATATATCTTTGTGTTCTCTTCATTACCAGGAAGCTCCTGTGGATGCCCATCTTTTCTAACAATATCACTATATCTAGTAGTGTTAAGGTGTCCCTTAAATGATTCAATAGTTCTTACTAGGTTTAACTGACCTTCTACATCAGATAGATATTTGTATTTCTCTACCTGTTGAATGTATAGGATTAAGTTTTTAAATAAGTCTTCACTTACTTGTGAATAATCATTAACTCCTTCATCAGTTTGTGTGAAGTCATATGTATAGTATTTAGGTATACCATTTTCTAGTTCTCCAGTAATTTCATTAACACTACCATATCCTGTATCATCTGTTCTAGCTTGCAAACTATTATAGAAGTTACTCATGATAGATAATTTATTATCCCACAAAAGCTGCTCAGCCATACTCTTTCTAATAAATGGTAGGAAGTTCTTAGCCACCATATTATTAATATAACCAATATCCTTTGCCTTTTCATTATACTTAGTAATGAAATTGTATAAATTAAGTAAGTCAGAATCCTTTTCAATATCTAAGTATTCATCAGAGTACCATTTATCTTTAGGATGTCTCTTAATAATATAGTTATTAAAGCCATTAAAGTCTTCTCTATCTATATCCCATAAACGTTGAGCCTCTAATATATATTTTTCTCTTTGGTTGTTTTGTTCTTCTACTGAACCAGAATAAGGATTTCTATTAATTTTGGCAATCTGTTCCTCCATTCTTGGTTGAGCTTCTTTCTTATAAGCTTCTACATCAATATTATCTAGTAACCATTGTTTGTCTCCACCTAATTTAGCTTTCTCATCTACTTGTTCAAAGAAGTCTTTCTTGTACTTATATATAAGCTTATTTACTAATCCACCTTCTTTAGTCTTTTGATAAAGCTTTTGTACCATCTTTCTTGTATCACCACCTTTAGCAACTAACTTGTCTCTAAGCCCCATTAATACTTCTACTTCTTTAAAAGCTTCAGTTGCAGCATTGTTCTTTGCTGTAGATGTAAGCTTATATAATACCTGCAATGCACGTGAAGGTAACTCTGATACCCCTCTGAACCTAGCAGCTAATCCTTTGATTACTGCCTCAGCTTTGGTTAATCCTGCTACAAGGTTTCTTTGTCCTATGTGTTTATCAGCAAACTCTTCAGACGCTTTGGTGATTTGCTTAATAGAAAGTCTAATAGATTTAGATTCAGAATCTAAGTCTTGTAAGATTTCTTTTCTAATAGCTATGTTCTCTTTTTCTATTTCACTAGCCCCTGAATTTTCCATATCTGCTGTATAGATCAAATGACCTATATCATCACCAATACTTGAGAATACCTCAGAGAATCTAATGTAGTTGTTCATGTCATCAGAAAAGTCAGATAACTCTACGTTAGTAGAGTCAGTAGATGTAGAGGGTCTGTCTTTATATAAAGTATTATAATCATTTAAAATTCTATCACCTTCTCTTCTCATTACTTGAATTACGTCTACTAATGGTTGTAAGTTACCAGTTCCTTGTACTAAACGAATGGCTCTTCTAAGATTGTTCATACGTTCAATCTTAAATATACGCTCTCCTTCATCAGTAACTTTTTCTTTAGCATACTGACGTAGTAATGCATTTAACTTAGATAGTACACCATCAAGTGCTTCGCTACCTGTGCTTTCTGATTCTTCAGATAAAGGAATAAGTTTAAGGTCTGTAAGAGGATCTATTTTAGATTTGTCTACAGAACCAATTGCCATGCCTTCAAGTTGGTATCCTTGTTGAGGATTTTGTTTATCTTTAAATCCAAATTCCATGGAAATAGGAATAGCACGTAACATACCAAATTCCTTTATACCATAGTTATCACGTAGTATTTGTTTATATGTACCAATCTGAATATTGAATGCTCCTTGTTTAAACCAGGCAACATCAGGACCATTAATGTACATAAACTTCCAATCTAAGATGTGGGCTTTACCATTTGGATCTATAGCCAAGAAGTCAATTGTACCAGCTTCTTTATTTTTATTATCATAAATCACCACCTCAGAAAACACTAATGTATCTTTAGGGAATGTTTTAATTAAATCAGAGTAGTATGTTTCAAGCATATCATACATTGCTTGGGTCTCTACATTAAATTTTGCAGTTCTTTCTAATGGACTAGGTCTTCTTGTACCATCAGCATTGAAGTATCTATTGTGTATTTCCTCTAGATCTTTATGTCCTGCAACACCATACTTTCTTTTAAGTTCATTAAACTTCTTTTCTGCTTCACTAAACACCTTATTACCAAATCTTTCTTTATACCAAGCTTTCACCCTATCTGTTACCCTCTTTGTTATTTTTGTCCAAGTACCATCATTGTTCTTAATTTCATAACCATTATTAGCCTCTTCAGAATCTAATAATAAAGGATCTGTATTTTCAGAACTATACTCAACCTTCTTTATAAAACTAGAGTTTTGTGTCTTAGCTATATTTTCTTGTATTGCTTTCTGAGGAGTAGTTACAATTTGTTCTACATCATTAAGAACATTTTCTGGAACTTCACCATTGTATTGATCCCATAGGTAATAAGCCATTGCTTCACCTCTTAGTTCTACAAGCTGTTTCCAACTGTCTGAATTTTTATTTGGACATGTTGCCATATTAACAGATTTCGTTTAGTATATTACCAATTTCTTCAGGAGTATATCCTAGTTTCTTTAAAAGCTTACCATTTATTTCTAGCTTTGTATATGCTCTGCCATCCTGTAAAGTTACTGTTTCTTGGCGATCTCCCACAAATAATTTAGTAGCTTCTTGTACTCTTTGTAAAACTTCAGCATTTCTAATACTATTAATCTTTTCTTGGAAGTGAATAAGTGCATCATCTATAGATTTAAATCTATCAGATACTAATGCTGCTCCTAATGTTTGAACAGCCCAACCAGTTTTAATTGTAGTGCCTTCACGAGTAATACCATCATTTGATACATAGACCTCAGCATTAGGATACTCAGGAACAATAACTTTATACCCTTCTAGTTCATAATTCTTACCTTCTAATGCAACTGTAAACTTTATTTTCTTTGTTGCTCTTCTTGGAAGAGATATCTTACCTTCAATTAAATTTGTATCTTCATTAATAACCTGTGGAGTAGCTACAGTTTCTTTAGATGTATCTGTAGCTTCATCATATGTAAAGTATTCTAATATATCAGTATCCTCTACTTCTGATGCTGACTCAAAACCATTAGGAATTACAGATGCTTTACTTACATTATAGAACTCATTAGCTTTAATACCATCTCCCCATGCATTAATTTGTTTGTATACATATGTAGGTGTACCATAGAAGTTCTTTGTGGTTAATGGAGTTACTCCATCATATACCTTTTTAAATAAAGCTTTTTTGATGTAAGAATAATCACCTCTCTTTCTCATCTCAGCTTTCTGTTCTTTATCTCCCTCTTCCCAAGAGTATACAATATAATCTTTGTTTGCATCACGTGCTAGAGAAGAAAGCTTCATTAACTGTGGAATTCTTCCTAAGTTAGTTGCTTCTTCAATAGTCTCATCTTTCATATCCAATGCACTAGAATAGAACCACTCACCTACTGAATTTCTTTTAACCTTAGCTTTTCTGTATGGAACAATGTCATCATTATTCCAGTTATTTCTTTGGAATACACCTAAGGTATAGAAGTTATCTAGACCAGGCATTTTATCTAATGTAGATAGTGTCTTATTGTATATTTCTTCAAAGTCTTCATATGGAAGTAAGCTTGTAAAAGAGATAGGACTTTTAGATAATCCTGATTGCAATACAGCAAGTCTTACAATTTTGTCATACAAAGGATCATCACCAAGGTATTCTTTTAGTTCTCTAAAGCCATTGATGATTTCATTTTGATCATATACCTTATTAGTCTTATTCTTTATCTTAACATTGTTCACTCCACCTTTTGTTGGAGAAGGTAGTTGTTCTAATAACTTAACTGCTTGATTATCATATAGTTTATGTCTCTTGTTATTTCTAACCTTAACTATAAAGTTATTAATATCACGAGCTGCGTTGTTGTTTGATAATAATATATCTGTAATCTGTGTATTTAACTTTCTGTTTATTTGTACAGCCCAATCAAATAAGTCAGCTACAGCCTTCTGTGCCACCTTAATAAAGTCTCCATCTGGTAAATCTATATAAGGAAGCAATACTTTTTCTACTACATTTCTTACATTCTTGTTATCAGATTTAAGGATTTGACCATATGCTTTTCTTACATCCTGTAATCTGTTAGCCATTACTCCTAAGAAAGAGTTCTCTAAAATAGAATTTACACCAGGGATAATATTACCTTTATCATCTACAGAAGCAATGATTGTATTTTGAGCTTTGATAAGCTGTTGTTCTTTTTTAAATACTAAGTATGGGTCATTAAATGTAGCTGTGTCAAAATTAGAACCTTGAGTTACAGTGAATAGCTGACTAGCCATTTTGGCATATTTCAAGAACTCATCTAACATAAACTGTTGTTCAGCTCTATCATCTTGATTAGCAAACTTCTTAGCACCTAATGTTTCTAATAGTTTAGTGTTATTAGGTATAGTTGTAAACTTATTGAAGTTATAATTTCTACCTACAGCATATTTTGGATCTGCTTTGATTTCTTTTACAAAGTCATCAATGAATAACCAAGAGTATCCAGAGTTTTCAATCTTACGTAAGTAATCACGTATGATTGGTTGATTCATAAAGTATGCAGTGGTTTTGATAGGTACACCAATCTTTGTTAAGAACATCCATGTAGAAGTTACATTAGGAGTCATACCTAATTCAATAATCCAAGGACCTTTTGCAATATCCACATAACCATCAATGAACTGAGATAGGATGTCTGATATTCTTTGTTTATCTTGATTATAAACCTGAGAAAGACTTGGATATGTTTTACCATTAACTTCTACAGTATTATACTTCTCAAACTTAATATTACCATCACCCATCCACTCTTCATCTACATTATTTAACTTGTTTTTCATGCCATCAAAGTCAATAAAGATATTGCTTCTTTGGTTTAAAGAATGGTTTGTATTATTAACTGCAGCAATACCAATAGCATATTTACCAGATATAAATGCTTGTCTAAGTCTAGACATAAACCTTCTATCTAACATGTTGCCTGGGTCACTATAATCAATTTTACTAATTCCAAGTTTACTAACTATATCATTAGATAATTTCTCTAATTGCTTTGCTGAGTTAGGAGTTATTAATGGATCAAAGTTTTCTCTACTAGAAATCAAGTTTTCAAGAGATGTAAAGTATGCATTCTCTAATGATCTTTTATATGCCTCATAGACATTCATATCTAGATCCAAAGCTTTTATCTTAGCAATAGCCTTCTCTCCTACACCATAATAAGGAATAACTCTAAGATCACCATTCTTATCTTGATATAAGTTCTTTAAGTATACAGATAATTTATCAATATCAAAGTCAGAACCTGCTTTTTTAACTAATGCAGATGGGATAATTATACTATCTCCAAACTCTTTAGGTAAAAACTTAGCCACTTTGATTACATCAATTGAGTTTTGTCTCTGTGTAGGGATACGAAATCCTATACCTTTTAATATCTCTTGACCTTCATCTGTATTATTAAGATAGTCTAATAATTCTTGATCTGTCTTATCTGAGTCAAACCATCTTGATAACATTACCTCAGCAACACGCTCTCCATCTTTGTTAGTATAAAACTTAAGTACATCAGATGTATATCCTTTCTGACCTTCTTTCTTAACTCTATTCTCTTCCATAAAAGTAGATGGAAGCTGTACTTTCATACCACCATTTACCTTTTGAGAAACTACTTCTCTATCAGCAATAGAATAAAGAATGTTTCTTACTTGTTGGTAAGCAGGAGTAGCTTCTAATGTTACTTTACCTTCTAAGAAACCAGCTAAGGCATCAGCAATATTATCATTCACTTCTCTCTTAAGTATCTCTCTACGTAATGTGTTAGCTGCTTTAGAGAAGTCTGTAATTTCAAACTCTTCTCCTACTTGCTTCATTCCCATGGAGTTAATAAGATTGTTAAATCCTAAACTAATCATTCCCTCAAGAATGTATTGGTTATTTTTAACCTCCTTATATAAGTTAGATTCCTCTTTTTTCTTATCCTCACTTAACTTATTCCAAGCTTCTATTCCTTCTTTATAATCTACAGGTACACCATTTTCCATTAAATCAAGTGTAACTAACTTAGTGATTTGACTACCTCTTGTAACCTCTCCATCCTCTTTAGAAGGTACATCAGACTGAGTAGCCATAATAGAGAAAGGAACATTTACAAGTTGTTTGTCAGTAAAAGGTGCTTCATTAAAGTTATCATTTTCATCATATGGATCAAATGTTTCTTGAGATCCTACCTTTCTACCAGACTTAAATATAACATAATCAATGTCTTCTCTTTGCATCTTGTTGTACAACTTGATGGCGTTTACATCAGGATTAAACTCATGTAACACTCTGAAACTCAATGGATAAAGTGCAAACTTATCTAGTACAATATCATTAAACAATTGACCATTTCCTTTATTACCAGACACAATAGGTTTGGTTGGAGTATATGTGCTTTGAACACCAGGATTACTTTTTCTTAATGTTGTTAGTTGTTCTGGAGTGGCACCTGCTTTTACAGCTTTCTCATACTTAATATCAAATCTATATTGTGCTTCTTCAGCATCATTCCAATCACCACTACGTATTCTGAAATTACGATGGGCAGGTAATGATATAATACCAGAACCATCTGTTTCTTCCCAAGCATCTTCATATCCAGGCAAATCACCAACAGCTAATACATCAGATAGTGTTGCTGTTCTAAAATAATCTCTTGTAAAGTTTGTATATCCTATATCTCCCTCATCAAATCCTTCATTATATATCTTGTTCATTGCAGCATTTAATCCTGAAGAGTTAGATGATAATGATTGACGTGGAGATAAGAAGTTTTTAATACGCTTTAACTCATCCTTGTATTGATATGGATCAGAGTATAATAATTTATGAAGCTCAATGTTGTTGATCATGAAGTTAATCTGTAACATCTGAAGATGTTGCATTAATCCTTCATTATCTATAGTCTTGCCAATAGATAAATTTTTCAAAGTCCAAACATCTGGATCTTCATCATCTATAGTAATGATTTCATAATCCTCTAAACTATTCTTAAATTGACTTGTTTTAACAGAAATATATTTAGCTACAGCATCATCTATTTTATTCTTTTCAACTCCATCTACTACATAGTTATAGCTATTATATATTGCTTCAGCATCACCTTCTTTTTCTATAACATCATTATGTAAATTCTCACCTAAAATAGATTTAAAGAAACGCATCTCTTTACTATTTCTAACATCACGTCCTTCTTTAGCTAAGTTTAACTCAGATATGAAATAGCCTTTAAATATATTATTAATTCCACCTTCCTTATATCCTTTTCCTACATCTTCAGTGCTAACAGAATTAGTCATGTAAACCATATGCTCTAAAGACGCATCTCCAGGAACAAGGTTATAGTAAAAACCTGCCATGTTCATGTTAAGCTCTTGGATCAAACGTTCTTGATAAGTAAGTTTACTAGATTGTTTCTTCTTACCATTAGTAGAATTGATTGTACCATCAGCCCAAGAAGGCTCCATCAAGTTTTCTGTACCTTCAATACGTTTACCATCCCCAGCTATATCAAACATCTTATTTAATATTACAGAATTTTGAGCAAAGGTATCTGTTAGTAAGTATGCATATGGGGTGTTTGCTAACTCATTAATGTTCTTTATTTTAGATAATGCACTATATAAATTACTTAGAGCATTCACACCAATAAAGGTTTGTGTAGCATCTCCATTTACATTATAGAATACACTATCAAACTCAGGATTTTTAATCTTAGCTTGGATAGTAGCTAATTCTAATAATCTACCATTAATAGATAATGTTCTACCAGTTAGTGTAGATACAACTTCAAGATCAGTAAAACTCTTTTTAATACCTAATGTTGCATTACTAAATCTAGTTTTATCATCTACATCTAAGTCATCTACATCAGCCATATTAAATGGAATTCCAAGTTTATTTAAAAACTTAACTTGTTCTTCTAACGTAGCTGTAGGGAACTCTGCAATAACAGCTTTACCTCTATCATTTATTTTAGGGGCATATCCTTTTCTTAAAGGACTATATTCAAAGTATTTAGTATCATTTTTTACAGAAGAAACTATACCATTCTTAAACTCATCAGATAGTTGTCTAGCTGCTGTAGTAAAATTAGAGTCTCCCACTTGTACGTCACCATTATCTAAAATATACAAGTTTTTAACAGTGGGGTTTTGTTTGTTAAATAGTCTCCACAATGCATTAACTAATCTAAGTTGATGATCTTTATCTAGATTGTCATAACTAGGATCTCCATCATCATATTTTTGTTTTGTAATACGCTCATATAATGTACGATAGTTTTCGTCATCTATTGCTAATTGACGTAAAGCTTCTAACATTTCATCAGGATTAGTAGCTGTATAAGTTCTATTCATGATAGCCATGTACACCTCACTAGTAGGAATTAACTTAGCTCCATTAATAGATGTATATACTAAATCACCATTTCTAACTATAGGAATAGTAGAAAGTAAAAGCTTAATAGCAGAGTTGGCTTTTCTAAAGTTATCTATTTTCTCAGAACTAGAATAAGTTTCATCTTTACCTTTGTCTTCAAAAAGACTTGCTTCATTATTTTCATCAAATTCAATGTTATAAGAAAGTAAGTATTCTTTATGTTTCTCAACTAATTCATTCCAGTTATTTGTAATTCTATTCCATAATGAGTTAGATCTTTCAATAGAAGGGGCAGCAGCTTCTGGTGTCATCTTTCCTTTTTCAACTAATGCCTCAGCAGCTTTTCTAGATTTAAGAGCTGTCTTTTGTAAAGCATCTTTAAGTTCTTCATTAGTTATAGTATCAGAAGTAATATTAAATATGTTACCTCCTGGTTTAGTAACTCTTCTTAAAAGTTCATAAGTCATTTGTTGCATGATATCATTCACCTCTTGACCTACAAATCCTTTAATACGTGTATCACTTTCTCTATCTGCAAAGGCATCAGTAATATTAATAACACCTGCTTTTGCATAAGATAGCTGTTGACGTGCAGGGAATTGCTTACTATAGAAACCATTGGTCATTCTCTTAAATAACTCTTCTGTATTCTTAGCTGCTTCTGGCCCTACAAAGAATGATTTTATAAAGCTAACTAAGTCATTAAACAACTTAACAATAAGTGGTTGTCCTTTTGTTGGCTTAGCTGGAACCTTACCATATTGTACAAAGTCTCTGAACTCTTCAGCTAATTGTTCTTTAAGTTGATAAGGAGTAGCATCAGAGTATTTAATTGTTTCACCAGTCACTCTATCTACAAAACTACCAGATCTATTTCTAAACTCATTAGTAATATTGGTTCTTTCTTCAGGACTAGAGAATAGTTTCCATACAGCTTCAAATACCTCATGGTATGCTGTACCTACCTCTGCGTTCTCATATACATAGATACCACCATTTCTTAACATACCCCAAGCCTCAATACCACCCAAGCCTCTAATAATATTCTTTACTCTATATAAAGGAATCATAGGAAAGTTCTTCTTCATGAACTCCTCAATCTTTGGCCAATCTTCTTTTTCAAACTTATTTGTATCTTCCTCAACCTTTAAACGAAAAGGAGCATCATCTCCCATCTCATTCATTTGTTTTCTAATTAACTCTTCAGCAGATGGAGAAAGTTCAGTTTGTTCACTTTCTTTTATATTAGAAACTACAGGAGTTGTAGGAGCAAGAGCTGTAGGAACTGTTGTTAACTTATTATAGATAGAGCTTGCTAATAAACTAGTAGCTTTATCAATAGGAAGATTTCTCTCTGCAGCTAATTTATTAATTGCTGGCTGAGATACCAAATTACCATCTTCATCTTGTACTAGTGCAACACCAGATTTACCATTGCTTGCTTTTAACTCCTCACCATTTACAGTGAATACAATGTCTCCATACTTATCATTAGGAAGTGTGTTAGGTGTTGTGCCATCCATTTCAAATGTTGCTGTTGGAGAAGGAGCTATAGGAATAACAATGTTTTGTTTAGCCACTGTAGTTTTATTAATTACACCAGCATATTTATCTTTTGTATCCTTGTTTACAAAATAGATACCTTCTCTATTAGATTTAGCAGGAGTAGCTTCTTGATAAGGTACAGTTAATGGAGTTTCTTGTCCTGTTCTACCTGAGGTGGATAATAAATAACTTTGATAGTTCTTCCACTTTTTGGCATTTATCTTACCATCTTTATCTATACTTAATACTTCTTCATAAGGAAGGTTCCAATTAGATAACTCAGAACTAACATAAGCAGACCTTACATTATTATACATGGTTTGTAACTTCTCTACAATAGCATCTTCATTTGCTTCTATACTAAGTGGAGTGAATGGATAGCTTGTACCATTATTTGATATATTAAGTTTTAATGCTAATGGACCATCTTGATCAAACCATACACTATTTACACTAGTTCCATTTTTAGGAGTTCCCCAATATGCTACACTTCTCAACCAATTAAATAAACGTTTAGCCTCAGGAGAACTAAATCCTCCTTCTTCAAATCTGAGATTAGCTAATCTATGAATTGCTTGATAAATTACCTCTGCTTCTTTTTTACTATGTAACTTGTTTTGTAATGGAACATATCCACTACCTGCTACTAGGAAGATCTTACCTATAGCATTATCATAAACTGTTGAACCTCTCTCAGCAATAGGGTTCAAAGTGGGAACATATATTACAGCTTTTGTAGTTAAGTCTGACTCTTGAATCAATCCAGCAGCTACAACACCAGTTCTTGCATTTTTAACTTCATTACCATCAGCATCCTTTACAGTTTGAGGAACACCAAAAGATGCTTCCACTTGGAAAGGATTTAATTCTTTAGAACCTAATGTTTCATTTACAAACTCAGTGTACTCTTTTATAATTGCATTCTTCTCAGCATCTGTTGTATCCTTAGGAAACATGCTCTTATTTTCAAACTTGCCACTCCATTCAAATTTAGGATCTGGCATCACTTGAAATACAGAAGTATCAAATGTAGGATTGCTTAATGTTTTACCATCTACACCTACCACTTTAATCTTATTACCAATCTGCTCAACCATTACTACAGCAATAGTTTTGCTAGGATCTACATCACTAGTTCCCTTGATGTGATTCATTAATCCACCAACATACTTACCCTCTACCATAGTACCACCTAAGCCTAACTCTGATTCATTAGCTTGTGTAACATATACACCACGTATTTGTTTTCTATTAGAAAACTTATACAGGTCAGCTCCAAACTTTATAGAGTTTTGATATCCAGGAAGTTGAGGAGTAGATATAGTAGCTCTAGGAATAATTAACTTAGTCTTTTTATTAACTTGCTCATACTCAACAGATTTAGCAGTAGTTTGTTCAACTAATCCTTCTGACTTCTGACTATTTAAAATCTCTTCATTTCCTTTTTTAATTTTAGCATCATTAGCCTTTTTCTTAAAATAGTTGTTAGCTGATTTATTATATTCTTCAAATATAGCATCAACTAAAGCAGGATTATCTAATGAGTTAACAAAATCTAAAGCATCTTGTTCTTCAGGTTTTTGAACATCTTTAAACTCAGCTTTCTTTAATACAGTTTCAATAGCCTTATTCATAATGTATTTAACATCTTCGTCTAACGCTGATTGATCATTTATTTTAAACTGTTTAAATTCCTCAGGAGTAATAAAAGATATACTACCATCAGGAAGTTTAACTTCTAGTTCTCCTCCTAAAGTTTGTGATAATACACTTACCTTTGGCTGAACTATTATTTTGCCATTTTGTAGTAATGCTGAATCTTCAAGAGAGTATTCTTTACCAATTTCTAACTTCTTCTCAACAATCTTTTCTTTTCCATTTTTCTTTGTTGGTGCAACCTTTTGTTCAACAGTAACTGGTACCTCTTCCTCCGCACCAAATTCCTCATCCATCTCTTGATATTCCTTGGGGTTTTTCTTGATTGTATCATATTCTTGAATAAATTTTCTTCTTCTAGAAGAAAGATCAATGACATCAGACAAACCAGTTTTAAGATCATCTTTAACATCAGAGATGACATCCATACTATTTATCTGATCCAACGCATCTTGTGTAGCTTGTTTATTAGGTTCATTACCTGCAATAATACTTTGTAATATTTGATTAGTATCAATACCTGCCTCACTTAAGATAACATTTACTTGTGGTATACGCTCATCATAGTTACCCACCTTAGCTGTAGCATATACAAGCTTATCCATCACCTTATCACTATATAATCTGTTGCCTTCAACATCAGTAAGATTGGAGTATCTATCTCTAACCATAGAGTAAGTATCATCTACCTGTTTAGCTAAATTTGATAAGTTATCAATTCTTTGAACAAATTGTTCTTTACTTTCATTAGGGTTAACTATTCCATTAGCTACCAATTCCTCAAAGCCTACGTTATCCATGGCTTGAGATTTGTAGTAGGATAGTTCTTGATTAACTGCTTCTATCTTACCATACTTAACTCTAGGCATTAAGTAGGATAGAGTGAAGTCATGCTCCATATCTTTCTCATTCACTTTATCATTAGCTACAATAGCAGCTTGTCTTCCTTTCTGAGAACCAATACCAATACCAACATACTTAGATAAATCTGCTAATACAGCTGTGGAATTTGTTTTATTTAATGCATCTAATGCTATTTGTGTATTCTTTCCTCTCTCACCTCCTGAACCAAGAAATCCTCTTTCTCCTAACTCACCAGACTTACCAAAGCCAAACTTAGTTTTACCTTGTTCATCTTGGTAACTACCTACATATCCAGCTTGTTGTAATCCTCCAGACAATGCACCCATAAGTATATTCGACATACCTTCTTTTGTATAAAGGGTTTGGTCTACACCATAGCTAAATACATTACCCATTACACCATTAATATTATTTAAGAAACTAGAAACATCTTTCTGGTTTCTGTGAGCTCTGTTAAAGAAATCATTAACACCAGTTTGAATAGCATATTGTGCTCCTTCTTCAAATCCTTCTGAAGGAGAAACAACAAGACCACCAATATTTCTAATTGCTTTACCCACCTTACCAAATGTTGTCTTTGGCAAATATTTAGACCAATCTCCCCCAACTGCAGATTGCTCAATGTCATTTATTAATGCAGCATCTGCTTTCTTGGAAGATCCTAATATCTTTGGAAGTTGAACATAGTTTGTTGCTGTAAGTAATAATGAGTTTAATCCCCATGTAAAGTTACCCACTTTATCTGCATATCCATTAATAGCATCTAAGTCTTTTCCTGTGGGAGCCATTCCATTTCTATCTGTATATTCTTGAATAGCTTTTTGTCTGAAGTCATTCATATTTTGGATTGCTTCCAATCCAGCTTCACCAAATGTACCTGTGGCAGAAGTTAAGATTCTATCTGAATCTCTTAATATAGAAGCCATTGGTGACTTTAAATACTTCTGTGCTACAGAGTTAAGTGCACCATCAAACGCAGCAAACTTTTGTAATCTAGGTGCTTGACTCATAGATTCTTCTACAGCTGTCAATGCTTCTAGACCTTGTCCTGCTTTGACTAACTTACTAGTTACTCCCCATGCTTTTAATGCTTTTGCCCAAGCAACACCACCACCTATTGTACCTAATGAATATCCTAAGTTCTTAAGGATACCATCAGAAAAGAAGTTAGCTGTTAATATATAATTAGGAGAATACCAGTCAGCATCAGTTTGTTTCTGAGTCATATAGTTTGGAACTATATCTTCCATTTGCTTATATGCATCATCTAACTTTCTATTGATTTCATTATCATACAATGAAGCAAATCTACCATCACGCACCATAGCACCTAAGCCATAAACAATACCAGCTGAACCAGATAGAAATGAACTAGTAGTTGTACCCAACATTTTCAAGGCACCATTCTTCCATTGATCTAATGCACTTTGTTGTTGTGCATATTTTTCTTCTAAATCAGTTTCAAAAGGTCTGCTGCTTGCATATCTCTTTCCTGTATAGATTGATGATAATGGTAATTGTGGTACAGGAGAAGGTCCCATTGCATTTCTAACAGCTGCCACGTTTTGAGCAAACATATCTTGAAAAGACATATCTCCTCCAGCCACACCTGTCTTACTATCCACAGAAGGAACAGTAAGGGCCATGTCTGGAAACTTTGCCCTACCACCTAAGTTAACAACTTTTGGCTCAGAGGTAGGTTGTGTAGCATTAACACCTGCTCCTAAATTAATTACTTTTTCTTCTGGCATTCTTTATTATTTTAAAATAAACTGTGCAAATTCTGGACCCATTGTCTTTAACGAAGTTATTAATACGTTTAAATCTGGATCTCCTTCTGTGGACGCTACATTCTTTTTAGTTCCATCATTTGCATATACATATCCATAATATAAACCATTGGAATATACTATATTAGCTTTCATATCATATCTAGTAACACCTTTCATTCTTGGGAACTCAAACTTCTCAAAGTAAGCATCTCCTTGTGTATATGTAGAAACATCACTTGGATCTAACTTGGAAGTAGAACCTATAGGACTTCTTGTTATAGCACGTCTTACATTAGTTATTTCATCTGATTCATATAATGCACTTACATCAATGCCAAGATTTTTTGCTTCATCATCTGTAATTACAATAGACCCAGAATTATTATGCTTTAAATCAGTTCCTAACACTTGTATGTATTTTCTTCCACCAGGACCTGTAAATGTTTTTGCTTCAAGAGATATGTCAGATAAGTCTCCTCCTATAGCTTTTGTCATTCCATTTAAGTCATCTGAGCTTGCAAGGTTCTTTCCAGATCTACCATACTCAAGTGTCCATCTTCTAACATCATTAAGTGTTTGTCTATCTGTTTCAGTATCACCTGTAAGAACAGCCATCTTAACTTCAGGCTTAAAAAAGTTTTTATTCTTAAGAAGTTCAGCTTTAGTTTGTAATATCTTTGGTGTAGACTCTTTGTCTATTACACTATACATCTTTTTTAAATTAATGCTAAATGGATCACGTTCTTCATTAATATCATATCCCTTAGCATTTCTTAAATAAACATCATCTGTAAATGGTAATAGTTCTACACCTTGTCTAATTGTAGATTTAACATCTCTTATAACTCCTGAAGGGCTAAGATAGCTAGAAGCAAATTTATCTAGCACTGTAGGGATTAAGAAGCCTTTACCTCTATCATTTAATCTTTTTTCTGCACTTGCAGCAGCTTCTTTATTAACTTTTGAATCTACCCATCCCCCTACACTAGCATGACCTTTGGCATATAGTGCAAGATCATAGAAATCTTGTTTAGTTACAACAACATCTTTACCTTGGAACTGCATTGGTGTGTCTTTAATATCCACTCCCTTTACACTATTAGCTAAATCAGTTCCATATATTTTTGCCACTGCCTTATCAACATCCTCATATTCTTGGTTAATACTTTGATATGTCTTTTGCTTTTTCTTAAACAAATCATAGCTGTCTCTCAATGCAGGAGGCACACCACCAGGATTAGCATTCAATGCATCTATTGTCTTTTGAGAGAATCTTGTTACAAAGTCTACAACAGACTCTTTGTTAGCATCAGCTGTGTTCTTTATAATTGTATCAATCCCTTGTTCTCTAGTTTTACCTAAAGACATTTGTTGATTTAACTTCTGAATATTTTTTGGATCATTTGCAAACATTCCATCCCAGATAAGTTTATTACCTGCATCTAACATATCATTGGCAGCATTTGCTCTTTGTTGTTCAGTGCTTGCAATGATGTCCATATCAGACTGATTCTCTGCATGCTCAAGGCCACTTGGTATACCAGCTTTATCACCAGGAGCCCCTGTACCAGTTTTCTTTCCACTGCCTTTCATTGCTGCTATCTTAAGAGCATTCTCACGATCTAGTTGTTTTTGTCTAGATTGTTCTGCCAAACTAGTATATTTAAAAGCATTTTCAGCACTAGCTATTTTCATTCTATTAGCCTCTTGAAACTCTTTAAAGTTAGCGTTCCAAAGAGGATTATCCATAACTTCTTTAGATTCTTTCACTGAACCATACATGTTTGTTAGGTTACTTAAACTACTTTCTTTGTATAAGAACCCTCTTACATAATCAGGATTAGTGGTGGCAACTTCTGCTATTTTATCATACTGACCATTAACAGCATCTAGCTGAGATTGAAGTTTATCTATTTGTCCTTGTATAAACTTTTTATCATCATCCTTTTTCTCTAAAGTTTTTTTTAATCTAAGTTCAGCTATTGCATTATTATAATCTGCTGTTTTCCTATCTCTTTGATCATAGGTCATATCAACTAAACCTCTAGGATCTATGTTAGCATAGTCATATTCTCCTGTGATTTGAAGTTGTTGTTTTACTCTAGGATCAGAAAAGATTTGATTAAGTGTAGATGTAACTTCTGCAGGTAGTCTTCCTTCCTTTTGCATTCTTAACATGTAAGGAGAAACCACAAACTCTTTTGATGTAGTTCCATTCTTATTTTTTACAACATTAACTTTATAGTTACCATCACTATCAGTTTCATATATCTGATCAAATGACCACTTGCCTGGTTTGATTGCATCAAATTGTTCTTTGGCAAACTTCATAATGTCAAAGTGAGGTTTGTATGAACCATTAAATACTTCACCTGCTTTTTGAGAAGTTAACCAAGGCTGAGCTTGTTTATTAAAGTTAGATACATTAGCTGGATTTGATTTACCCTCATCTGTATCCTTTTGGATTCTCATTAATCCATTTCTATAAGCAGCTGTAGAAGACACAGCATTATTAATCAAAGGATCTTTAGCAATCTGAGATGTCATTCCAGCAACAGAATTAACTAACTGCTGATTAGAGAAATCACCAGCTGCCACTGTCTTTAGTTTATTACCTAATTCACCTAGCTTTGATTGAAGATATTGTTTGTCTACATCTCTATATACATCTACCCCAGCCACTCTATCAATATAGTTCTGGATTTTCTGTACACCTTGGTTGTACTGGGCCTGTTTGGCCATGCCAACTTGGTACATTTCCTGAACAGGGAGTTCCTGAATGTAGGGGTTAAATTGTGATAATCTGTCAGTAAAGGATGCCATAATACAAAATTAATTTAAAATATTAGAATTACCAATAGCTATAACAAATTTTAGTAATTCACTATAACTTAATTAGTTAGAGATTTTTTAAAGCTTTAACTATTGAGCTGTTTCTAGCCTTTGTTTTGCCACCATTCTTTTGCATATAGTTGTCTAACTCTGACAATGAAGGATTGGTGGTAGTATCTTTTTCTCTTCTAGTTCCAATAACACGTCCTAGCTCATCATAATTATATGCATAACCAGGAGCTATTCCTCTTCCTCCTGTCATAGACGATCTACTAAATGGATCACCTGAGGTATTGAATTGAGCTGGTTGATTAGCATTATAGACTTTACCATCTGGAGAGAATCTAAAGCCATACATGTTTTCTAGAACAGCCATTTTTCTATTAGCAGCTCTTTGTTGTGCAGTCTTAGCAGCAATAGAACTTAAGGCAGCTAATGTTTGTTCCTTAGTATTAGACTTAGCTTGGGCTTGTCTAGTATATTGTTGATCAAGGATTTGTAAGTTTCTAAGTTGAGCATCATTTATTGTAGCTCTATTCTTATCATAAACTTGTAGTTTGTTTGTTTGGTTTATTCTATTTTGCTCACCTAGTATTTGATTTTTGGCTTGTAATGTCTGAGCCATGATCATTGCTTGTGCAGCAGGATTAGAACCAGCAGCTCTAATAGCAGCTCTTGATTGAGCATCAGCAGCAGCAAGCTGATCACTTAAAGAAATATCCACAGGGCTGTCTAACATTGGTTGAAATGTCTGAGCCTTTACAGGTTCTAACTGATTGGTAGCCAATGCATAATACTCAGGGTATAACTGATCTGGAGGTAAATTTTCATTAGCATTACTAGGTCTTAAGAAGTTTTCTAGATTAGATAAAGCAGTGGGACCATATTTTTCAGCTCCTTTTCCTAAAAACTTACCTGCTGCTTTTGTTGCTCCCCATACTTTAGAACCAAAGCTAGGATGGTTTGGATTAGAGAAAGCCCCTGGTAAATCTCCAGATTGGTCTATTACATTTCCAGCTGTATCAAAGTAATTACCATATTGATCACTTGTAATTGATTTATTAGCAGCGTTTACATTTTTATAACCAGAAACATCAAAGTGTCCTTCTCCAAATGTTTGAGGATTAGGATCTACATAAGGCTTACTAAAGTTTTCCCATTCCTTCTTACTCATTCTTTTTCCATTCTGAGCAACCATGCTTGGATCTGTTTCTTTTTCTAATTTGCCTTCAGCTAACTTATCATTCTTAACACCTAATTCCTTAGCTGTTTGATGAATAGCATCTTGTACAATAGCTGTATCTTTAATCTTTTGAGCATTAATCTTTTGCCAAGCTTTAGCTCCTTCTAATATTGCATGTCCTGTATTTAAAGACAAATGATCAAATGCACTATTCTCATTAGAGTTTTCAATTAACTTAAGACCTTTATTAATTCTCTTTAATTGTTTGGCATCATTCTTACCAATATCAGATATATATGTTTTAAACTTCATTCCTTTTGATTTTGGATCTCCTATAAGATCTGCTATGTTTTTGTTAATTTTCATGTTACCAAATACAACAAGATTATCACTAGATCCACCATCTTGTAATTTAACAGCTGGTTCACCACCTTCTACTTCCACTTCATTTTCTCCAAAGTTAATAGGAATACCTCCATTGTCATGAGACGCACCTCTAAACATTCCTATTTCACCACCAGGTAAATTAGGATTGTATGACATTGTTTCAAAGTGACCACCATCTCCCACTTCTAATTCACCACCCATAGCCATTTGTGTTCCATATTGAGCTCTAGGCATACCTGGTCTACCAGTGAACATAGCTTCTGCACTAGGTGCTGTGTATTCTTTTAGATGACCACCTGCACGTAACATATCTGCGTCATGTGGAGGTCTTAATAAATCAGATAGTTTATGCTCACCAAAGGTTGTAATAACTTGTGGTTGCCAATCATGACTTACCCATCCACCATTTTCCATGTATGCATTAAGAGGACCTTGTGATCTAGCTTGTTGGAATGCTAATTGACTTTGATTCAAAGCAGTTTTATCTTTCTGTGCTTGTAATGCTCTAGCATCTTTAGCACCACCTAATAAGTTACCTGCTATTTTACCAGCAAACTTACCTATAGCAGCTCCTGCAGGACCAAAGGCAGAACCAATAGATTCTCCTACAGCACTACCAACTTGAGCTTGACCTGAGTCTTGGAAATATTCTCCAAACTCTGCTTTAGGCATATAACCACCATGTCTGTATTGTTTATATGTTTCTTGTAATGGTTCGAATCCAAGATCATTGTATATATCATTTGTAGGAGCATAGGTGTTCTGAATCTCAGTGGGGTTACCACCAATCACATCTCTAATCACTCTGCCATTTTGAGCCTGTAAATAGTTAGTGCCTGTTCCATAAGGATTGCCTAATTGTCCTGGTTGAACAGGTACATCATATGGTGTAACATATTGGTTCTTAGGTTTCTCCATTGTTTGAGAAGCTTGTAATGCAAGTCCTGATAACTGATAAGATTGTTCTGCTTTCTTTTGTGCTTTCTTTTGTGCACCAATAGCACTAATACCACTAGCAATCTTATCTAAATTATTAAGAGCTGTCTTACCAGCTGCTCCAAAATCAGCTCCTCCAGCTTTAGCAGCAGCACCACTGTTAATATCATTCTTACCTAATAACTGATCAGAAGAAGGAGTGGCAAATTGTGATGACATATCAGATGCCATTTGCTGTCCACTATATTGAGCCACAGATGCATTATTAAAAGCATCTCCCACTTGCTTCATACTACCATCAGGATTTAATCCAGGTTGATTTGTTCCCTGAAAATAACCATTAAAGTTTTGTGGTTTCTTTTTCATTCCTATTCCATATTGAGCAACAGGAGGATTATCCCAATCAGTTAGTTGGTGTAGTTGGTCATTAACCATTTTGCTACCCATAGCAGCTTTCTTAAACTCTTTCTTATGAGCTTTCATAAATGATTCTTCTGATGGATACTTTTTATAAAATTCCTTTTCAGACTTAACTCCTGCAATCTTTAAGATTTGATCTTTCATATCAAACGTTTATATGTGGTTTATTTATATTTATTTAACCAGCCACCTTTTGGATATTCAGTGACATAGTCTCCATCAAATTTATAATTCTTTCCTGGCTTCATCAACTTTTTATCTCCAGTGTTACTTATACCTAACACATTATAATCTACATCTTTCATAGTAATATCATTGCCTGGGATAGTAGTAACTTCTCCTGGGTGTGCCCATTGTCCCATAGGGTCTACAATGTGTCCTCCATATTTCCAATGTTTAGTAACATCAAATTTAGGAACTCTTACTCTAATTGCTTGTGCATCAAGCGTTGGATTATTTGCAAAGAATTGTGCTCTGGTTATTGGATCTTTTATTGTTTCAAATGGTACATCAGTATGTGACCAAATGTCTGCTCGATTCTGAATTTGTATAACAGGTTCAGGTAGAGCATATCCTGTTGCTTTACTAAGTTTATTAATACTCTTTTGAAGTTTTGGAAATTGATCTACAATTTGTTCTATATAACTTTTATTAGTTCCTTCTTTTTTTATTGTATTCAATCCTTGAAGCTGTATATTATCTAAAAATATTCTTTTATCAGGTCTGGTATTCTGTTCTGCCCATTTAGCAACTTGATTATTTAACATTGGCTGTGAATAAATACTAGTATTTATCTTTCCCATAGTTATTTGATCTGGTAAATGATTTAGCATTGTTACTGCTTGTTTTCCAGCTGATAGTTCATTTTCATTAAAGAAACCCATATCACCAACATGTAAATACTTATTTTCATCTTTAGGTATCTTTACTTTCATGTTTACATTACCCTTTGAATTAGATAAAGTATATCTACCTCTTATGTAATCTCCTTCATCTCTTACATCTTGATAAAAACTATTTCCTTGTGGATCTCTATATTGTTCTTGTCCAATATTAGTTGAATTAAACTTATAATTTGGATCTCTTCCAAATTTAGGAACATCTTGAGAAATAGAAGAAGGAGTAGTTGTAGATTGAGGAACATAAGGGTTTGTAAGCTCTGCTCTTTCCTCAGGACTTAAACTTGTTTCATATCCTTCAACTTCTCTCATAGCTTGAGCAAACTCTTCATCACTCATTTGTGGTGCTGGTTGTGTAGGTTCTCTTCTTAAGTTGGCAAATCTTTCTGCTAGCCTTTCTCTTGATTCATTTAATTGAGAAATCATTTGATCTGAATGACTTTGTGATGCTTGTACTGCTTGAGAAGGTCTTCTTGGTTCAATTCTATTTTGAATTCTATTTTGAATTCTATTTTGATATTCAGCTGCATTTATTGTTCTTTCATAAGGCGATAGACGAGATATAGCAGCCATATCATCAGGAGTTCCTAAATTCTGACGAGTACTCCAATCTACTCTAGGAGCATATCTATTAGCCTCCACTTGATTCATTCTAAGAAGTTCTTCATTTGTAGGTGGCTGATATTCAACTCTTCCTGGTCTATTTTGTCTTACTAATTGCATTTGTTGATATGCTCTATCTGCAGCAGGTTCTATTGCTTCAAACTCTCTTACAGGATTAGTCAAACCTTTTAAACTTGATTTAAATTGATTGATAGCTTTTGGTGCTTTCATAGCACTTCCTAAAGGATCAATTCCCATCCAACCTAAACCAGCTGCCATAGCTGCTGCTATACCTACACCTGCAGGATTTCCTGCTGCTATTGAGTTACCCATCAAGTCTGCTGTTGATCCAACAACAGTTGCAGGGTTTATATATTCATCAAACATTTCTCCAACTCCACCTACATTATTAGGAAACAATCTAAGTTTATCTTCTGTATGCCAACTGCCAGGAGTGTTTAAATCTCCTTTTGTAGATTTGTTCTTTTTTCTTTCTGCTAAAACTTCTTTAACACTATTCAATGCTCTCTTCTGAGCTTGATCAGATTTTGCTGCATTCTCTAGTTTTTCTCTATCTGTAAGTTTTAATACAGGAGGAGCTACTCTTGTAGCATCTTGAATAGCTTGTGTATTAATATCATATAGACCTCCATTTTGACTAATACTCTTAGGATTGAAATCTAAGCTATCTTGGTAGTATTGCATCTCTTTACCATTCTGAGCACTTGCTTTAGTCTTCTTAGCATACTTACCATTAGAAGGAGCAGGGTTCTGTGTACGTGCGTACGTGAATCCTACAGCACCTGGTAAGCTACCACCCATAGCCATATCTCCCCATGTCTTTAGTGGTGTAGGGATATCTTGACCTTTCTCTACATACTTATGTCTCATCTCACCAAACTTCTCAGCTTCTTGCCATGTTTTAAATGGACCACCAAGATGTTCACCTGTCTTATTATATTCAGCAATAGGATCTTTTAATTTCTTGCCACCTTTAAACGAAGGAATCAAATAAGCTGGTTCTCCTTTTTCTCCACCTATAGACATAGCTAATTCAGTGCTAGGAGTGTTATATGGTATTACATATCCTTTTGGTAATTTAGGACTAGTAGGCTGTAAAAAACCACCATTCTGAAACTGTCCACCCCATGCAGGAGAGTAGTTTCTACCTGTTGTATCATAACCAAGTCCTACATAACCAGGACCCACTGATGCTTTTACATCATTAGGATTGGCTTTTAGAT
>Ga0214919_10003255_pt1 | contig 24731 bp, 28 predicted proteins | sample LL1503_MetaG_FD_177994 | JGI IMG/M metagenome (GOLD analysis project Ga0214919, IMG submission 177994) | Freshwater microbial communities from Lake Lanier, Atlanta, Georgia, United States - LL-1503 | ecosystem: Environmental > Aquatic > Freshwater > Lake | place: USA: Georgia | collected... | reverse complement strand
GAAAAAATATGGCCGAATTCCTGGCCTTAACGATTCCCGAAGCCCTCGCCTTCACGCGCGAACTTACGACACATCCGCGCGTCATCCCGACGGAAGAGGCGCGACGCGGCCTCGAGCAACGCCTGACTTTTTTGAACGATGCCGGCTTAAATTATCTCACCCTTGATCGCGAATGCAGCTCCTTGTCCGGCGGCGAAGCGCAACGCGTCCGCCTGGCCACGCAACTTGGACTCGGACTGGTCGGCGTCACCTATGTGCTCGATGAACCGAGCATCGGCCTTCACCCTAGCGACCATCAACGTCTGATTAAATCAATCCACGACCTGCGCGACCTCGGCAATACCATCGTCGTGGTCGAACATGACCGCGACATGATCATGGCGGCGGACCATCTTGTGGAGATGGGACCTGGGGCCGGGGCTGATGGCGGAAAAATCATCTTCGAAGGCACGCCGAAAGAATGCCTCAGCCATGCGACCTCCCGCACGGGCGCCTACCTCTCGGGTCGGGCCGACCTACGCCAAGTTATCAAACGCAAACCCGCTGGCCGCGAACACATCACGATCAAAGGCGCGACGGAAAATAATCTTAAAAATATTACCGCCCGGTTTCCTGTCGGCAATCTTACCGTCGTCTGCGGCGTTTCGGGCTCAGGCAAAAGCACGCTCGCCATCGATATCCTCTCGGCTACTGCTGCGCGCAAGATCAACGGCGCCAAGGTCGTCCCGGGTAAGAACGCCGGCATCGAGGGACTCGAAAAAATGGTCGCATTTACGGCGGTCGACCAAGAACCCATCGGCCGGACACCACGCTCGAACCCCGCCACGTTCACGGGAATCATGGACTTGATGCGCGAGCTTTGGTCCACCCTGCCCTTGGCCAAGGTCCGAGGTTACGGACCGGGACGATTCAGCTTCAATGTCCGCGGCGGCCGCTGCGAAACCTGCGCCGGCGAAGGCTCCGTCGCGCTGGACATGCAATTTCTCGGTGAGACTTTCGTGGACTGTCCCAGCTGCGCCGGCCGGCGCTTCAATCGCGAGACGCTCGAAGTTCGCTTCAAAGGATTAAGCATCTCGGATGCGTTACAACTCACCGTCAAGGAAGCCGGGGAAATATTCCGCGCCCAACCTAGGCTCGCAGAAAAACTGCGCACCTTGGAAGAGGTCGGCCTGGGATATATCAAACTCGGCCAGGCAGCTAATACGCTCTCGGGAGGCGAGGCCCAAAGACTGAAACTCGCCTCGGAATTATCGCGGCGCGATCATGCAGGCAGGCTCTACGTCCTTGACGAACCCACCACCGGATTGGCTTGGGATGACATTGCCAAATTATTGGCGTTACTCGGTCGCCTCCGAGACGCCGGGGCGACCCTTATCGTCATCGAACATCATGCGGACGTCATTTTGGCGGCAGACTGGGTGATGGAACTAGGCCCAGTCGGCGGCGAAAAAGGCGGGAGTCTTACCTTTGAAGGAGCTCCCGAAGATCTCTTACGGCAAAAGGAATCGCCTACCGGACGTGCGCTAAGGAACGCGTAAATGGCTTCAGAGATGCGGAGCGATGAGCGCTGCGCAGTGATCTAGATCCGAAATTTCTTCGGCCAAAAAATCATAAGGCTGCATCTTACCGATACCGAGTACACCGATGACCTTGCCATCGACTCCTAAGACCGGAACCGCCAGAGCGCCTTGGACATTCGTCTTGCGCGCGTCGGGCTTGGCGACACCGCCGAGATCTTCCTGTAAATTGCAGAGCTGAACGGCTTTCTTACGAGAAGCGGCGCAACCGGCGATACCCTTGCCGAAGGGGATATTATCAATTTTAGGCAAAAGCATCGCCTGGACCTGAGGTGGAATACCCTGGTGCGCGATGAGCATGAGCAAACCCGTGGACGGATCCGTCCGATGCAGCGTACCCGTTACGCAGTCGAACGATTTCAAGATATGCGCAAGGGCCGCATGCCATTCAATTGAACCGACGAGATGAGCGGCTAAGCCGGCAGTACGATTTGACATAATAATTAGACAGCCCGGCGATCCATGCGTTCCTTGAGCCAAGTGATCCCGGCGGCCTCATCGGCAAAAGCGCCATCCAGTTGAGCCTCAAAAGCCTCTTCAAGAACTTCGGAGAACCAACCCGCCGGCTTATGGCCCAAAGCAATAAGGTGACGACCCAAGACGATACGCTTGGGGGCTGAATCCTCGAGATGAAGGGCCGCCGCACGTTCGGTAAGCCAAATTCCCTGTGGTGAAGGCTCGGCAGTAGATTTCGAGCCCCTTCCCTTTCGGTCGGCCTCATCGAGGCGCACCAATCGATCGATGCGCACGACCTTATTAGCCAATCGGCGAACCGCCGCATCGCCCGCCTTCGCCCGGAACAACTCCCAAGGCTGGGCATGCCAGCGAACCAGCGGCAGAATCGATTCAATCAGTTTCACTTCACGGGTAATCTGCGCGAGGAAACCAGGCGCGAGATTAAAACTCTCTTCTTCATGACCGTAAGCATGCCAGCGATTGTCATGAGGTTCTTTCTTCGTGGTCGTAGCTTTACCGATATCATGCAGGAGTAAGGCGAGCCCGACGATCAGATCTTCGTCCCGATCGCCTTTACGCTCTTTGGCGAAAGCATCAAGACAGAGAGCCGTGTGCGTCCACACACAGCCTTCGGGATGCCATTCGGGATCCTGAGGCACATCGATCATCGCATGCAGCTCTGGATAAAATTTCGACCAGCCGCAGTCTCGTAAGAAATTCAAACCCGCCGAGGGTTTCACGCCGCGCAAGATTAGCTTAGACCACTCCTCCATCAGCCGCTCGGGGGGCAAGTCAGCCTGCGATAACGTGCGGCAAAGCGCGATAGTTTCGGGGGCGACCGTGAATTCAAAGCGGGCGGCGAACTGCATCGCACGAAGAACGCGCAAGGGATCTTCGGAAAACTTGGGTGAGACATGCCGAAGCACCCGATCGTCCAGATCCTTCTGTCCCTGCCAAGGGTCGACGATCTCACCCGAAATCGGATCCCACAAGATCGCATTCAGCGTGAAGTCGCGGCGTTCGGCGGCGTCTTTCGGCGTCATCGTCGGGTCGGCCTGGACATCGAAATCCGCATGTTTCACGCCCGTACGATTCTCGCGGCGAGGCACCGAGACATCGACCGGGAAGTCCTTGAGCTTAGTCACTCCGAAAGCCGCACCTACGGTAATAATTCCAAATTCCTTACGGAGGGCCGCTTCGATCTGACGTGAGCCCAGACCGTATACTTCGATATCGATATCAACCACGGGCGCCCGCAAAAGCGCATCGCGTACGCAGCCACCGACCATGTACGGCTTACCTCCGGCGGCCAAAAGCAATTCCACGACCCTCCGGACAGGCGCTAAATCGCCTACCAACGGAATCAGATTAGGCATCAACAGCGGCACGGTTCAGCGATAGCCCAACTCGCGGGGGCTGGCGAGAGGGTTTTGACGAAGGCCTAAAGGTTGGTCGTGTAACCTTCTTTTAGCAGCCAAGCCTTGGCCGTCTCGCGTCGATCCCCTTGCAGGACGATTTCGCGATTTTCCAAAGTGCCACCCGTACCCATGGCTTTTTTCAATTGTTTGAGGAGCGCTTCGCGCATGCGCATGTCTTGCGACTCCAACCAGAGCCCCTTAAAAATCGTGACCTCTTTGCCACCCCGACCGGCACGTTCGTACTGCAGAATGATTTTGCCCAGCTTAGGTTTGACCTTGGCTACAGGAACAACCGGCTTAATCGGCGGGCCAGGAGGTAGGTCGGCTCCATCGAGCTTATCGAAAGGGTTACCGCTCATGCGCCGCGACCACAGGTCCCTTCGCCTGGCTTGCCACCCTGCAGATAAACCAAGGCTTTTTCGTAAGACCGACGGCGTAAATAGTGATCCAAGTCGCCTGGAAGGCCTGAATTTACCGCTGCCACCTCGCCGTCCAGCACGCGGATACAGTCCAAAACACCCTCTTTAGGCAGGCCGGGGCGGGTTAACCCCTCAAGGGCCGTAATGATACGCTGGATGCGGGCTGGGTCCATTAGGCTGTAGATTGCAGAAGTAATGCAGGCGGGGCAAGCCCGAGGGGCGGTTTTCATTGTGGACAAAAGGCCGGGGACTTCCCTATACCCAACCCTCCATTGGATGGATAGCTCAGTTGGTTAGAGCGCCTGCTTTACACGCAGGATGTCGTGGGTTCGAGTCCCTCTCCGTCCACCCTTTTTAGCCCCAACACCATGACGCCCATCAAGAAGAAGCACACCCTCTCGGCCCTCGTCGAAAACAAATTTGGCGTCTTGGCTCGTGTCGCTGGCATGCTCTCCGGCCGTGGCTTCAATATCGAGACCCTGAACGTCGGCCCCACCCACGACCCGGCCTACTCCCGGATCACCGCGACCGTGAGTGCCGACGACGCCGCCTTGGACCGTTGCGTCAAAGCCTTGGACAAGCTCATCAACGTCATCACCGTGGTGGATTTTTCCCGTGAAGAGGTCGACCACGTCGCCCGCGAACTCATCCTTTGCAAAGTGAAGTGCGACAAGAAGACCCGGACCGAGATCCTCGAAATCGCCGGACTTTTCCGTGCCAAGGTCGTCGATGTCGCCCACGATTCGCTCCTAATCGAATTCACCGGCAACGTGACCAAGATCACCGCATTCCTTGATCTGATCGAGCCTTTCGGCATCATCGAAACCGCCCGGACCGGCGCCGTCGCCTTGACGCGCGGTAAGAAGAAAATCAGCTAATCACCCATCTTTTCCATCACATACCATGCCTGCTAAAGTCTACACTGACAAGGACGCCGATCTCGGCGTTCTTAAGAACAAAACCCTTGCCGTTCTCGGCTTCGGTTCCCAGGGACACTCCCACGCGATGAATCTCCGCGACAGCGGACTTAACGTCATCGTGGGCCTGTACAAGGGCTCGAAGTCCGCAGCCGCGGCCAAGAAAAAAGGTTTCAAGGTCTACGAGACCGCTGAAGCCGTTCGTCGTGCGGACGTCATGCTCGTCGGTATCCCCGACATGAAACAAGCCGACGTCTGGGAAAAGGATATCGCCCCTAACCTCGGCAAAGGTGGCAAGACCGTTCTCTTCATCCACGGTCTCTCGATCCACTACAAGTTGATCAAGCCTCTAAAGAACGTCGACATCGCCATGGTCGCTCCGAAAGGCCCCGGCCACGTTGTTCGCGCCCAGTACGTCGAAGGCAAGGGCGTCCCTGCCCTCATTGCCATCCAGCAAGACATCTCCGGCAAGGCAACCAAGACCGCACTAGCTTGGGCCAAGGGCATCGGTTCGACCCGTGCCGGCGTCATCAAGACCTCCTTCAAGGAAGAAGCTGAGACCGACCTCTTCGGCGAACAGGCCGTCCTCTGCGGCGGCGCCTCCGAACTCGTCAAAGTCGGCTACGAAACTCTTGTCGAAGCAGGCTACCAGCCTGAGATGGCTTACTTCGAGTGCTTGCACGAATTGAAGCTCATCGTCGACCTCATGGTCGAAGCTGGCATCTCCGGCATGCGTTTCTCGATTTCAGAAACGGCTAAATACGGAGACATCACCCGCGGTCCTCGCGTGATCAACAGCTCATCCCGCAAGGCGATGCGCGAGATCCTCAAGGAAATCCAATCTGGAAAGTTCACCGCCCAGTGGGTCAAGGAATACAAGAGCGGCCTGAAGAATTACAATAAGTTGCTTAAGCAGGGCGAGAACCACCCGATCGAAAAGACCGGCCAGCGTCTCCGCTCCCTCATGCCTTGGGTCCAGAAGCGGAATATCAAGGGTGCACAGGCCGAGTACACGACCAAGTAAAGGTCGCCGGGAAACCGGAACCCAAAGGGCCGACGCAAGTCGGCCCTTTTTTACACTTTAACAATGACCGCCCGCAACTACACCGCATGGAAAAAGCTCTGTTATTAATCGGTCACCCCGGGCATGAAATCCGCTGCCATGGCTGGATGAGCCGAGCCAGACCCCAAGTCCAGGTCCTAACTACGGGCGGAGGAGCATCAAAGACCGGCCGCCTCGCAAGCACGAAGAAAATCATCGAACAAGCCGGAGCCAAATACGGAGACGAGCTGATGACTTTTTCCGACCATGAAGTGTATGGGTTCATGCTGGACCAGACAGCCGGACCCTTGATCGAGTGGACAGAAGCCGTCGTACAGACCATCCTCAAGGAACGCCCCACAACCTTGCTGACCGACATGGTCGAAGGCTATAACTCCAGCCACGATCTGGTCGCTTACCTCACCTCAACCGCTGTCGAACGAGCGGCAATGCTCGGATGGGTTGTCCCTCAGATACTCTGTCAACCCCTAACCGGACCACCCGACATGGCTTGGGGAGGGAAGCTTGTTCCCGCCATCACCTTGGAATTAACCAACGAAGAGTTTGTTCAAAAACTGTCCGCAGCGCGCGGCTACCCGGAACTCGCCGATGAAGTAGAAACAGCCCTGATGGAGAATTCGGCCGCAAGCTTCAAAAAGGAATGCCTTTATACGCCGGCCAGTGGCACAGCTATCCTGACCACATTGCCCGACGCCAAACCTTACTACGAAACCTTCGGAGAGATTCAGGTTAGTCGCGGAAAATTCAAGGATGTCATCCGTCATGCCCAGCACTTGGTGCCGCTTGTGAAGACAATCCGTGCGGCTGCAGGCCTCTCCGTCGCGTGAGGGTGCTTATCGCCAACGGTTGGCTCGGCGGGCGAAGCGGAAGCGAAGTCCATACCAAGGACCTGGCATTGGCGCTTCAACACCGCGGGCATCAATGTGCGGTCTACGTCGGCTACCTCCGGGAGGACGATGACGTAAGATCCCTCCGCTCCGCTGGGGTCATCGTCACGGATGATCTTAAGGAAATGCATTGGGTCCCGGAAGTGATCCACGGACATCATGTGCGTGAAACTGTCCAAGCCTGTCAGGCATTTCCACGGACGCCTGCCATCCAGGTATGCCATGATGCCACCCACGAACGTGACCGCGCCGCGAAACGGTCTTGCGTTCAACAGTGGGGGGCGGTCGATGGTTTCTGCCAAGAACGGTTCGTGCGTGAAACCGGCCTAGATCCGGCCGAGATACCCGTGATCTTCAATCCGGTTGATCTAGACTTCATCCCCGCACGACCAGTGCCACCCCCCTCACGTCCACGTCGGGCCGCCTTATTTTTCAGTTCAATTCATACTCCGCTGCTGGCCGAACCCATCCTCAAGGCCTGCGCCCGCTTCGGCATAAGTCTTGATATCATCGGCCCAGGTACGCCGGGCTTCGTGACCAATCCTGGTGCGAAGTTGCCTGATTACGATCTGGTATTCGGCAAAGCCCGGTGCGCAATCGAAGCCATGGCCAGCGGAGCCCATGTCATCCTCTGCGCTCCGGAGGGCATCGGACCACGCATCACGCTGGATAACTTCCAGGTATTGCGGCATCGAAATTTCGGGCGGAGCCTCCTCGACACGCCCCTCAGCCAAGCAGAAATCGAAGTGCGAATCGGCGAGCTTGAATCATCTAATACGGTAGCCTTGACCAAACTTATCCGTCAGCAAAATAGCACAGAAGCCCTAGCCTTATTAGTCGAAGAAATTCACCTGAAGCTCGCCAAGATAGCCGTGAGGCGTAATTCGCTGACCTTATGGCCTTACTATGCTTTCCTGAGGCTTCGTTCATATTTAGCCGCCAAAACCGAGAGGGCCAAGGCAAGACAAAGGCGCCGACAAAGTGACGCGGTTGAGTGAGATTACTTCGCTGCCGGCGCCTTGCCCTGAGGGCTACCCGGCAGAAACTCTTCGCGGCTGATGAAGCCGTCACCATCGGCATCCCGTCGCGCAAACCATTCGGCAGCGTCGGCCGGAGAACGGCTCACGGAGAACTCCGCACGAGAGAGTTTGCCGTCGCCGTCGACGTCGAGCTTCTTGAACAACGTCGTACGCTCGGCGGAATCGTTGGCCTTAGCCTTGCCCTTCCCCTTCTTCGCCGGCTTGTCTTCGCCAGGAATCGCCGGGAGCGGCAGGTAATCGAAGTCGATGATCATCTTCTTCGCCATCTCCAGACGCAAAGTGCGCTCGACTTCGGCGACCTCGGGTTTACCGCTAAGATTATTCAATTCGGCTGGGTCCTTTTCCAGGTCATAGAACTCGTAAACTGGACGCGGTGCGGAGAAGTAAGTGGCGCTCATGCCCGGCGCCATCGCGCCCTCGGCATTTAGGCTTTGCATGGATTTCCAAGCTGAGCCGCCGGCGCTGTCGACAGGCGAATAGGGTATCCATGGGGTACAGTTGTAAATCGCCTTATACCGGTCACTCCGGACCGCACGGGAGAGGTCGTAGCCACCGCTATTCATAGCGACTTGTACGGGAGCACTGCCGTGGGGGCCACGCTCCGTAAAAACGTAGTCCCGCGTCTTGGGAGCCGTGCCTTTGAGAATCGGCAAAAAACTGACGCCGGTCATGCCTTTGGCCGACTTGAGACCAGCGGCATCCAGCACCGTCGGCCCAACGTCTTCCCCGCTGAGTAAAGACGAGGAATCGCCACCGGGTGCGACGACGCCAGGCCAGCGCACCACGCAGGGCACGTTGCAGCCAGGGTCATAAAGCGAGCCCTTACCATGCGGTAATGCCTGACCATTATCGCCCGCGAAAATCACGAGGGTGTCCTTGGCCAAGCCAAGCTTATCCAGTATCGCAAGCACCTTACCCGTGGTCTCGTCGACGCGATTCACCTCGGCGCAGTAGTCGGCATACTGCTCCCGTACACCCGGCAGATCAGGCACATGAGCGGGTAATTTGAGAGAGGCTGGATCCGGACGATAGGACGCGGGCGCGGTCCAAGGGTGGTGAGGGTCGCTGAAATTCACCCAGAGACAGAAAGGCTTATCCTTCGGACGCCCTTCGAGAAAAGCTGTGGCCTGCTCCACCGCGACTGGATCAGAGCCCGTCTGCACCACGTCGAAACGATCCTTGAAAGTCTTGAAGCCGCCGACTTCAAGGAATTTGCCCAATTCGTCGTCACCCTTCGCCGAGCCATCAAGGTGATAGATCCGGCCGACGACGCCGACGTAATAGCCCGCCTCCTTCTTCAGAACTTCAGGGAACGTGATCACGTCGCGCGGCAACGGCGAAGAGAAGCGCGTGATGCGGGCGGCCACAGGCGAGCGACCGCTCAGATAAGATGCCCGTGAGGGTACGCATTGCGGGGCGGCGGTAAAGAAGCGGCGAAATTTAATCCCTTCCGCCGCCAACTTATCGATACAGGGCGTGCGCACGTTACCATCGCCGTAGCAGCTCAAGTAAGGGTAGCTATGGTCATCGGATAGGATGAAGAGGACATTCGGCCGCTCGCTCGCACGGGCGAGGGCGCCCATAAACATGACAAGAAATAAGACCCAGGGGTAAGCTTTCATACCTAAGGCTTAGTCTTTAATCTCAAATCATCAACATTCTTAGAAATCCGGACGGGCTGACCGATTTCTGATTATTTTGTAAAAAACTTACCTCCCCGGCGGCTAGGGATTGCAGTCTGGCGATAATTGCACGGACTACTGCCACCCCCATGAGAGAGACCACCTCCAACCCTGATGCCATCCATTCGGATGCCTTTTTGGCGCGCCTGATGCGCGACCAACTCAAACTCTCTATCGCGTGCGCGCTGTGCTTCATCGTGGCGCTCGTCGCGCTACCGTTGCTGAATTACTTTCAGCCGGCGTTCATGGCGCAGCGGGTGTTTGGCTTCACGCTCTCGTGGTTGATTCTCGGCGTGCTCTTCTTCCCGTTCGTATGGATTATTTCCTTCATCTTCATTAAGCGCTCCATCGCCCTTGAAGTCGCCGAAGCCCAAGCCGCCACCAAGGATGGCGCCAACCGCTGAACATGAGCCTCCCACTTGCCTCCCTCTTTCTCGCCGAACTCGGCAAGGTCGATCCATGGATTGCCATCTGCTCGCTCGCGACGGTCTTCGTGACAGTCGGCATGGGTTTCTGGTCCGCTGGAAAATCTAAAAATGCCGGTGACTTCTTCGTCGCAGGTCGTTCGGTCTCGGTCGGCTGGAATGCTTCCGCGATTTCCGGTGAATACCTTTCCGCCGCTTCTTTCATGGGCGTGGCCGGCATGGTGATGGCGACGGGCTACGATGCCCTCTGGTATCCGGTATGCTATGCGTGCGGGTATTTGTTCTTATTGCTCTTCATCGCCGGGCCGCTGCGTCGCTTTGGAGCTTACACCATTCCGGACTTCGCCGAAGGTCGTTACGACTCCCCGCTCTTCCGCAAGATCGCCGTCTGCTTCGTGCTCTTCATCGGCTTCTTTTACACGATGCCGCAGATGAAAGGCGCAGGTACGACCTTGGCTTACATCTTCCCAGGCCTGCCTTATTGGGCGGGCGTCGTAGTCGTCGGAGCCGTCATCACGCTCAATGTTTCCTTAGGAGGCATGAAAGGCATCACCCTCGTACAAGCCTTTCAGTATTGGCTTAAAGTGTTCGCCATCACCGTACCCATCTTCGTCTTAGCTTCGATTGTCGGACATTATCAAGATCACGTCAGCGCTAATAAGACCGCTTTTGAAACCGTCGCTTCCGCCCCGGCGAACATCGAAAGAAAGGCCCTGCCCGCCAAAGCTCCGAAAGACGAGCAGTGGATTTCTCCTTTCGGCAAGCTAACCACCAAAGCCGTCGATGCGTCCATCGCCGCGGCCCCCACGCCCGAAGCCAAAGCCGCACTCGAAGTAAATAAGAAGCCCTTCTCACTTCTTTACACCTACTCGCTGATCATCGCACTCGTGTGCGGAACCGCCGGCCTCCCGCACATCCTTGTCCGCTTCTACACCAACCCGGACGGCGTCGCGGCTAAACGTACGACGATGTGGGTGATGATCCTCATCGGTGTCTTCTACGTTTTCCCACCGGTGTACGGCGTTATCGGTCGCTCACTCACCCCCGAACTTTATGACGCCGTCGGCGCCAAGGGCACGGACAAGGTCGTACTCGAACTGCCCACGCTGCTCGCGGGTAAGAACCACGCGCTGCTCGGGTCAGTGCTCTCTGGCATCACCTGTGCGGGTGCGTTCGCCGCGTTCATGTCGACGTTCTCGGGCTTGCTCGTCTCTATGACCGGTGCGCTCGCGCACGATGTCTACGGACGCATGCTCAAGCCGGACTCGACGCCCGAACAGCGTCTACGCGCCTTCAAATGGGCCGCCGTTATCATTGGTACCGTTTCCATCCTGCTCGGCATGCAAGTCGAAGCGTTGGAAATCAACTTCATGGTTGGTCAGGCCTTCGCCATCGCCGCTGCCAGCTACTTCCCCTTGCTCTTCATGAGCGTCTGGTGGCGCGGCATGACGATGCCGGGAGCAGCCGCAGGCATGCTTGGCGGCGGTGTCAGCGCCCTGCTGGCGATCACGATGACTTCCATTTCCGATGTCGCCGCCGCGGGTGCGAAGAAAATCACCGACGTCGCTCAGCTTGCCTCCTTCTGGCAAGACCATCCCGTCGCCAAAAGCCTCGCGGACATGTGGGTGGCCCATCCGCTCGCCCGCATCCTTTGCGAACAACCCGCCATCTGGGCCGTCCCCCTCTCCATCACGCTCATGATTGTCGTCTCTAAAGCCACTGCGGCTAAGGTTCCCGGCGACATCCGCATGAAGATGCTCGTCTTGCATGCCCCTGAAGCTTTGGGACTCAAACAAGAGTACATCAAGGAACACGAAGGCCTCAGCCACTAAGCTGATCGTTGCGTTAATTTCGCCGCTGCAATCACTTGAAACTTGGAAGTCCGCCGTGAGGCGTCTTTGTTGGGGTCGTGCAAACGGATCCTAACGAAGACGACCTCAAGGGCTACCGAGTCGTACAGGCGCTTTCGCTTTTCATCGCCGGGGGAGCCCTTTACGCCGCCATCCTCATGACCCGAAAAGGCGGGCCCGTTTACCTTGGACTGGAAATAGACCCTTTTGAGCGAGACGCCATGGTGGGCGCCTTCGTCGGGATACCTACCTCTATTTGCGGGGCTGCGGTCGCGTATTTAGCCGCCTACGAACGCCGCTGGGGAATCGTGCGAGGCCTCGCGACCTTCATTTTCATCGGCAACCTCCTCATCCCTTTGACGTGGGGCTTCCTTTGGCTTATTAAATCCGGCATCTTCTCACGCTAAGATGTCCCAGCCCATCGTCATCGTCACTCGCGGCAGCCCGCTGGCGCTCCAGCAAGCCCATGATGCGGCGGCACGGATTGCGCAAGCGTTGCAACGCCCGACGGAAATACGAATCCTGACGACAACCGGAGATCGGCAAGCCAATTGGTCACTGGAGAAACAGGGCGGCAAGGGACTCTTCACCGCCGAACTTGAGCAGGCCTTACTAAGAGGAGAAGCCGACGTGGCCGTCCACAGTTCCAAAGACCTCCCGACCGAGATGCCTGCCGGATTGGCAATCGCAACCTGCCTTACCCGTCAGGACGCCCGCGACGTACTCGTCCGCCGCACGGAAATCGTAGAGCCTAAATTAATCGCCACCGGAAGTCCGCGTCGCCGCGCCCAGGGAGCCCTGAAATTTCCCCAAGCCCAGTGGACGGAATTGCGCGGCAACGTGGACACGCGCCTTAAGAAATTGGTCAACGGCGATGCGGAAGCTTCCTACCTTGCAGCATCCGGCCTGAATCGTCTCGGAATCCAAAACTGGGAGGGTCTCACTTTTGAACCCGTCCCCATCGCCCAGATGGTACCCGCCGCCGGTCAAGGAGCCGTCGCGATTCAGACACGCTCCGCCGATACTTTGCACTTCGCCGTCGCCGGCTGCGCCCTGACGACCTTTTCCGTCTTTGTCGAAAGACTCTTCTTGGCGAAACTCGGCGAAGGCTGCCACACCGCCTTCGCTTGTCACCACTCCGCCGGCCGAATCCATCTCTTCCGGAGCGACTTTGGTCGCCATGAGATTGAGTTCCCCGCGACCGACCTGACCGCCGCCTCTCAACTCGCTGACCGCATCCTGCAACAAATCCTGCCCCGTCAATCATGAGCAAACTTCCCTTACGCGATCGACTCATCGTTCTCACCCGCCCGGAAGGACGCGGCGGCGATTGGAAGGAATTACTCGTCGACGCCGGAGCCGCGGTCTCCGAACTACCCTTGATCGAAATCAGCTTTGAGCCGGACGACACCGTACTGAGCGAAGTCCTCGATGCCATGGGCGAATACGATTGGATCATCTTCACGAGCCCCAACGGTGTCCGCGGTTTTTTTGACCGTTTCTTCGAACGTTTTTCCGACATTCGTTCCGTGGGAGGAGTGCGATTCGCCTGCGTCGGCCCTTCGACCGAGAAAGCCTTGCGCGGCTATCATTTAGATTCGGATCTGACGGCCGCCAAACCGGACGCGCTCTCCCTTGGACAAGAACTCATGACCAAGTTCGACGTCGAGAATCAGAAAATCCTGCTCGTCACCGGAAACCTTAACTCTCCCGAACTCTCGCGGCTTCTGATGGAGGGCGCTCTGGCCATCGTCGACGTGATCAAAGTCTATGCGACCGAAGAAAAATCCGTCGCGGAAACACCCGAAGCGGCCGAATTCCGTCGCCATGGCGCCGATGCGATCGTCTTCGCCAGTCCTTCGGCCGTAGAATCATTCCTACACCAGGCTGCTTCGTTGCGCCCTGACGTTGGTGCGCGACAACCCAAAGCCATCGCCGTCGGGCCGACGACCGCCGACGCCCTTCGTAAGGCTGGCGTGCCTTTAGCCGGCACGGCTGTAGCTCCCACCGCCAAAGCCATCCGCGATGCCGTGATCGCAGCCCTGACATGATTGGAAAAATTATTGTCAAAGTCTGCGGAATCACGCGGCAAGCCGACGCCGTCGTCGCCCTTGAATTCGGAGCCGACTATTTAGGCATCAATTGCTGGGATGGCTCACCCCGCTTTGTCCCGGCCAACCGCAGGGCAGCTTTATTACGGGAAATACCCCCGGGGAAACGTGTCGCCGTCACCGTCAACCCGACCGACGTAGAGGCATCGGCCTTAATTACTGAAGGTTTTGACATTATTCAGGTTCATTTTGATCCTGCAAAAAAAGAGTGCGACCCCACCGGCCTTTCGGCCCGCATCGGGAAAACCCATCTCTGGCTTGCTCCCAAATTACCTGATGGCGCCGAATGGCCTAAGGCCCTGATCGCATTGGCCGCCGGCTTCATTCATGACGCCCATGCCCCAAATTCCTTCGGCGGTACGGGCAAGCAAGCGGACTGGGCACGCTTCCAGAAGCTCACGCAAACCTATCCAGAGTCCCTTTGGATTCTGGCGGGGGGCTTAGGGCCGACCAACGTGGGGGCCGCCTTAAACGCCCAACCCATGGGTTTAGACCTTAATAGCGGGGTCGAACTAGCCCCGGGCTTAAAATCTGCCGAACTATTGTTTGAAGTGAAGCAGGCTCTGCTTAAAAACGACCAATCCTAAGCCCCTGCCCGCTTTCAATCCACTTGGCACGGGGGATGCATAAGTGGACTTGCCCAACCGAACGCCTAACCCAACCTACATAACACCATGAAGCTCGTCGTCGCCATCATCAAACCCTTCAAACTTGAAGAAGTTAAGGACGCTCTCGCCGAAATCGGCATTGAGGGTATGACCGTAACCGAAGTCAAAGGCTTCGGCCGCCAAAAGGGTCACACGGAGATTTACCGTGGCTCCGAATACACCGTCGATTTTCTTCCTAAGGTGAAGATCGAAGCCGCCGTCGCCGACGAACAAGTCGAGAAGGCCATCGCCACGATTTCCAAGGCCGCCCACACCGGAAAAATCGGCGACGGTAAGATTTTCGTACTCGGCCTCACCGACGTCATCCGGATCCGGACTGGCGAACGCGGTCCAGCTGCCATCTAAGCGCATCCTTAGAAAGCAAAAGGGCGACCCAAGGGTCGCCCTTTTTTTGGCACCCATGCGAAACTTGGGCTATTTGGCAGTGGCTGCCTTGGCTTCGGCCTTTTTTTGCAGCATGCCAGGAGAGTTCCATTTAATCACGTGGTAAGTCGCACGCCCTTCGCCGACATTGCGGATCGCGTGCTCAATATTGGCGGCCTGGAAGATAACCGAGCCCGGACCAAGCTTCACCCATTCTCCGGCGACGAGCGCCTCGACATTACCTTCCTTGATAATGAGCAGCTCTTCGTCGGCGTGCTGGTGGGCAGGGTGCGGCATCTGACCCTTATCCAAAGTGGTCACATGCATCTCGAGTTCATCCAAGGTCGCAGTCGGAGCGCGGCAGATGGAGCGGGATTCGCCAACCTTGGTCTTCTTTACGATGAGTTTTTCCCAATCGAAAGCGATAGAACCCATGATGGGCTTAGGAGCTGCCGGGGTGACCGCGGCCACTGGGGGCGAGGATATGAAGCCGACCAAGCCAAGGCAGGCGCTCGCCGTCAAGGCGGCGACCAGCAAATCACGACGGTTAAGGGGTATCATCCCACAATTCTAGACCACCCCGGCGGGGAGTAAAGACGGCTTGTCGACCTGGCACCACGGACCGCCTTGCACTCGGGACAGGCCCGCGGCTAATCTGTGCCTATGTCGCGCCCCCACAAGGGAACCCTTATCCTACTCCTACTGGCCAGCCTTGGCCTCACTGGCTGTGGGGCCAAGAAGAGTACTGCCGCCCTCAAGGCCGAAGAGGGGGTTCTGGTTATTAATAATATCGCAGAGCCGTCCAGCCTCGACCCGCAGACCGTCACGGGCCTTTCCGAAAGCCATATCATGTACGCCCTCTTCGAGGGGCTGGTCAATTATGACCCGGTCGACCTTCATCCCGTTCCGGGCGTCGCCGAAAGCTGGACGAGTTCCGCCGACGCCATGACATGGACGTTTAAACTCCGCCCCGACGCCCGCTGGTCCAATGGCGACCCGGTCACCGCCCAAGACTTCCTCTTCAGCTGGGAGCGAATGCTCATGCCGAGCTTCGGAGCCGAATACGCATCGATGCTCCATGTGGTCAAAGGCGCCAAAGACTTTAATACCAAGAAAACCAAATCCTTCCACGACGTCGGCTTCCGAGCACCCGACCCTCACACCCTCGAGATTCGGCTGGAAAATCCCGTTCCCTATTTTCTCCAGCTATTATGCCATAACAGCTGGCTGCCCGTCCACCCTTCGACGATCCTGAAATTCGGAACCATCGATCAGCTCCATACGCCTTGGACGCGACCAGGCGCGCTCGTCGGCAACGGGGCCTTCACCCTGGAAAGCTGGGAAGTGGCCCGAAGCCTGGTGGTGCGGAAGAATTCGACTTATTGGAATGCCGCCAAGGTCTCGCTCAACGCCGTCGAATTCCGGACCATCGCGGACCTCTACGCCGAAGAGCGCGCCTTCCGCGGCGGCGAGCTGCACATCACCGGCACGGTGCCGCCTTACAAAGTAGCCAAACTGCTCGAACAAAAATCTCCCGCCCTGCGCCTCGATCCGTTCATGTCCGTGGCGTTCATCTGGGTAAATAATGATATTAAAAATAACGAGCCCGTCCGGCGGGCCTTAGGAGACGCTCGCGTGCGACAGGCCTTGGGGATGGTCGTCGATCGCGAACAGATCGTCCGCAAAGTCCTGCGCACGAACGACGCTCCCGCTTACCACTTCACGCCGCCCGGCGCCGGCGGCTTCCAGGCCAAAGCCCGCTGGAGCCAAGATGTCGCCCTCGCCCAGAAACTCTTAGCGGACGCCGGCTACCCTGGCGGCAAAGGTTTCCCGAAACTGGAATATCTTTATAATACCTCCGAAGGTTCGCAGATGGCCGCCCAGGCTTACCAAGAGATGTGGCGCGAACGGTTAGGCATCCAAGTCGAACTCAAAAACCTCGAATGGAAAGTCTACCTCAACGCCATGCACAAAGGAGAATACCAGATTGGCCGCGGCGCCTGGAGCGGAGATTATAACGACCCGAATACTTTCCTGGAAATGTTCATCACGGGCAACGAACTCAATCAATGCAACTGGAGCGACGCCGAATATGACCGGCTGATCGGCCAGGCGGCCAAGGAGGCGAATCCCGCTCGCCGTTTCGAATATTTCCAGCAAGCCGAAGCGCGGCTCGTCAGCCAAGCCCCGGTCCTGCCCGTCGTATTTAATAAGAATAAGTTCCTCATCCGGCCCGAGGTCCAGGGCTGGTACCCAACCGTCCTTGACCAACACCCCTTCACGGCGGTTAAGCTCGTCCCTACGAAAGGGGATTGATGCTGACCGCAAACCCCAACATCCTCTTCTCATGCGTCTCCTCGCCTTCGCCTTCCTGCTCGCAACATCCACGCTCGTCTTCGCGCAGGCCGCCGGAGAGCCCATCCCTAAAATCGGCAACGCCATCGATCAAAGTTTCGCGAAATTACGCGGCATCAGTTTCTTCTATATCGACGTCAAAACCTCCGAAACCCGTCCCGAAGACGCTGACCTACGAGGAGAAATCCGCGATGCGATCGAGTTGGAACTGCGCCGCAGCAACATCACCCCGAAGGATTTCAACGGCCTCAGCCCCGAAACCTCGACCCCTTTGCTCACAATCGAAGTTCGCTTCGACCGCGGCCTGGGTCGTTATGCGGCCGACGTCATTCTTTCCATCAGCGATAACGCAACCGTAACGAGGAACAAAGAGTCCGTCTTGGCGACGACCTATACGCAGACCAAAAAATCCATGGGGTCATCGGATAATACGCTTTCGCGCGAAGTTAAAAATCGAAGTCGCGAAGCCGTCTTGGAACTGATCGACGGAATCAAGAAAATCAAAGGCAACTAAGCAGACCATGCGACGCCTGCTCCACAAGATGAAGGGCGATGGCGCCGCTCCTCCCCCTCGCCCTTCCCTTCAGAAGGTCGGGCTGGCTTTTACGGGATGCGTCTTGGTCGTCGCGCTACTGTCAAAACTTTCCGACCAGATCGGCACCGTACTGCTAATCGGTTCGTTTGGCGCGAGCAGCCTGCTCGTCTTCGGCTACCCTGATGCCCCCTTCAGCCAGCCGCGCAACCTCGTGCTTGGTCATATCATTGGCGCCATCATCGGCCTCACTTTTCTTCATCTTTTTGGGGATAATTGGGTGATCCTTGCCCTGGCGCTTGGCACGACCGTTGCGGCGATGATGCTTACCCACACCGTCCACCCTCCGGCAAGCTCGACCCCGGTCGCGGTCTTCGCGCTCAAATCCTCGTGGATGTTCATCTTCCTGCCCACCTTAGTAGGAACGCTCGTCATTCTTTTCTTCGCCCTCATTTACAATAATGTCGTTCGCCAGGAACGCTGGCCCAAACATTGGTAAGGACCATGCAAAACCCTGAATCACGCCTGCAAGAGCTCGGACTATCCCTTCCCTCACCGCCTGCCGCGGCGGGAGCCTATGTGCCCGCCGTCCGGACCGGTAATCTACTTTATCTCGCTGGCACATTACCCATGCGCGATGGCAAAATCGTCTCCCTCGGTAAAGTCGGGAGAGAGATCGACCTCGCCCAAGCGGCCGAAGCCGCGAAGCTCTGCACGCTCAACGCCTTAGCCAACGCCAAAGCCGCGCTGGGCTCGCTTGATAAGATCAGCCGCGTAGTGATGGTAAACGGCTTCGTCAATGGCATCGATGGCTTTAGCGACAGCCCCAAGGTGCTGAATGGCGCTTCCGAATTCCTTCTACAGATCTTCGGTGAAAGCGGCAAACACGCACGGGCCGCCGTTTCCGTCAACGGTCTGCCGCTAGGAGCTTCCGTCGAAGTCCAAATCGTCCTTGAGGTGCGCGACCGATCGGCAGATTAGCCTTCGGATACGCCGACCTTCGGAAAATCGATTTTGAAAGCCCTTCCATTAGGGGGCTTACCACAGTTGCCGATTTGAGCGCACGCGCGGCGGACAAGTTCCGCAAGATGGCTATCCTGCGGGCGACTCAGCCATCCAGAGAATGAAACCGAGCCGCTTGCATCCACAGACAACGTCACCCCGCAGCTCCCGGCTGAAGAAATTACCCCGCCTTCTGCCGAAATGATTTCCGTCCAAGCCGAACGGAAACGAGCCAGGACTTCACCCGCATAAAGCTGCTGTTCCGTCGCCGAACCGCCCTCTCCGCCGTTATCTCCGGTGCCAAAGTTACGTCCCTTCTTGACGGAAACTCCGCCGATACCGCCCACTTTACCCGAAGCCGAAGATTTACCACCCTTGGTATTCATGAAATCGCTCAAGGATGTTTTTCCGGAACCCGTCGAAGCCTTGGGGACAGTCTTAGCCGTGGCCTTGCTCGTCGCATGGGCAGGCGCGGCGGCCTCGGCTTCGGCCTGAGCTCTGGCTTCTTGGATTTTCTCCACGTCCAGTTTCTTGATTTTGACGATCTTCACGCCCGTCTTGGTGCCATTTTCTTCACCTTGTGCGACGCCGGCTGCCTTGCCGATTTCTCCGGGACGCTTACCTGGGATGCCGTTCAAATCCACCAGGAGCGGGTCAGCCGCCTCGACGGCTTGTCCGTCATGCCGAGAGGCAAGCCAGGATACCGCCACCAGCGCGCAGATAATACCAGCATGCACCGCAATCGAACCAATCATTCCTTTGCCTTCGGCAGACATGGCTTCAACGGATTTCGGTATCAAGACCGACCTTGGTAAGTCCCTTTGCCTTGGCTTTGGACATCACATCGATCACTTTTTGGTAAGGCAACGTGGAGTCGGCACGAATGCGGACAATCGGCTGTTCCGACTCCGGCAGCGCCGCAATGGTAGAAAATTCGGCTTCCAGCTGGGCTACCGTCACCGTGCGATTGCCAAAGGTATACGTACCGTCGCGAGCCACGTTGACAAAACGGTACCGATCTTTCGTGTCTGCCTGCTTACCCGCGCCTTTTTCCGCCTTCGGTAGATTAACGGCCGTTGTTTGCTCCAACACCGGCGTCGCAATCATGAAGATGATGAGCAAGACGAAGCACAAATCGAGCATCGGCGTGACGTTCAGATCGTTCATCACGTGCAACCGATGGGGCCTGGAAAAAGATCGAGCCATCGCCTTACTGTGCATCTTCCCAGCCTGGCAGGGCGGAAGGTGGCGTATCAATCGGACTCGCCGGTGAAATGCTGGCGGCCGTCGCCGTCGTCATCGAAGCCACCTGGGCCGCCCGGACCAGACGTTCGCGTTCTTGGGCTTGTTCGAAATTACGGCGAGCTTCCCCTTCCAGTTCGAGTTCCACCCGGTCGGCCAGCGAACTGGCGAAATTTTCTAGTTCCGTCGTCATGATCTTAACCTGCGTCAAAAGATAGTTATAACCGAACGTCGCCGGGATGGCCACCAAGAGCCCCAGCGTCGTCGTCACGAGCGCACCGCAGACACCTGGCGCCAATTGGGCGATGCTGGCCTTCTCGGTCAGCGCGCCAAAGGTCACCATGACACCCCAGACCGTCCCCAAGAGACCTAAGAACGGACCGCCTGAAACCAAGGAGCTTAGCAGGACCATCTTGCTTTCGTAATTTACCATCGTCCGGGAAACACCGCGTTGAATCGCATTCTCGACGTGACCCATGCAAAGCGTGACGTCGGACGGCTTTAGCAAACGTCCTTTGTGGCGTTGGACGGCTGAGACCGCCTCCGCGACCAGAAATTCATAGGGGCCAAGATTGGCGCCGCGGGGAAAGTTCAAAGCAACGACGGAAGGTTCGTCACGTAAGCGACGTTCAAAGCCATGATTACGGCGACGAAGCTCTTGGACGTCGGACCATTTTTGGATCATCGCGCCCCAACCAATCAAAGAACAAACCACCAGCACGGCCGCCACGGCGAGACCGGGAGCGTCCATCTGCTTAAAATACCAGAGAGCCCCTTTTTCGGCATCGGCCAGCACGACCATCAAGACGGGAGAAAGCATCGCTTTCATAGGCAATCCGACTCGAGCCGGGCTTCAACCTGAAAAGACCTTCCGATGCTTGAAACGGAAGACTTTCTCCTTCATAGTAAAGCTCGATGATACAACGTCCATCATCCTGCGCCGATTGCACCAAAGCCTGCGCCGTTTACTTTACCGTCGTCGCTGGCGGCAAGGCGATATCCCATGCCTGTTGCCAAGACTGCCCCACCCTTCAAGCCGCCGCAGCAGACGGGCAACTACCGTCGGTAGCCTTGGGACTTAAACTCGACATTCCGACCCCACATGGACGAGGCAAATGCCCGACTTGCGGCTTCCGCTGGGCGGATTTCGTCCGCATCCACCGGATGGGGTGCCCAACCTGCTATCAGACCCACGCCCAAGAGGCCCTTGAGACGATTGCGCGCATTCAGCCCGGCATCGAACACCAAGGTCGGCGCCCCCTCGGCTCTGCCGCCGATACCCTGATGCGTCTGACCAAAGCCCGGCAGCTACTCAAAGAGGCGCTTAAGGACGAAGACTATGAGACCGCGGCGGTCTTGCGGGATCAGATTTCCGACTTAGAGGGCAATTCCCTTGAAAGTAAGAAATAACCTTCCGCATTGCTCGACAAGCCGGACGTGGCACGCTGGGCCAAAAGCATGAAGCCCACCGCCCTGCTCACCAATGACGATGGCATCAACGCGGCCTTCATCCATACCCTGGTCGCGGCCTGCGAAGCCGAAGGCTTCAAGGTGATCATCGCCGCCCCCGCCGGCGAGCGCAGCTGGATCGGACGGGCTTTCAGTCGCCACCGAGAAGTCACTCTGTCGGATTACCCTAATCTTGGCAGTCAAGCGTGGTCCATCGACGGCACTCCTTCGGATTGCGTCAACATAGCCCTCGGACATCTGTTAAAAACCCAACCTGACGTCGTGATCTCGGGTATGAATATCGGCTTTAATGCGACGATGCCATTATGCCTCAGCTCCGGCACCTTAGCGGGAGCGACCGAAGGGGCAGCCTGGAATCTGCCTGCCGTGGCCTGCTCAATGGACTTGGAACAAGATATCTTTGAACGCGTCCATCGCAAATCCGCCGAGTGCCCCGCCGCCCTCCGTCCGCACCTTGAAGCCGCCTGTCGGCACGCCGCACGTTTTGCCCGCGGACTTGTGGGCCACCCCGTCCGCGGCCTCCATGTCCACAGCTTAAACTACCCGGCGACCGTCACGGACACCACGGCGATGGAACGGAGCGTCCCGGCCCTGGTTCGCCACGGGTCGCTTTTCAAACCTTCCGCACAAGGCTTCAGTTTCGCTTGGAATGACGGGGAGCAAGTCAGCGAAGGCGGCCAAACGGATTTAGCCGTGATCGAACGGGGTCTGATCAGCCATACCGTCTTCGACTTCGGCAACGTCGGCCCGCTCTGAGTCAGCTCAGTGCGCGTGACCGTGGTCGTCGTCATGCTCGCCATGACCTTCGCCTGAAACGAAGACGGGCAAGAGAAGCACGAGGCCGGCGATGAACGCAGGCATCCATGCCTTACGCAGATCGTTGTGAGCCAAGAAAGGGTAGAAGGCGATGTAACCCGCCAAAGCCCATGCGCCAAGGTGATGGACGAAGAGCCATAAGCCCGTAAAGCCAGCGTCGTTTGCCCGACGCTGGACGTAGACGGAAAGGAAACCAGCAAAGAAAACAGCGGACAAGATAATCAGGAAGACCGCGAAAGGAGCCCAGCCCGATACGGCATGATGATGGATCTCTTCTTCTTGCTTCTTCACTTCGACTTCAGCGGCGACCTTGGCCTGTTCATGGGCGGCTTTTTCGTCAAAAGCCTTACCTTTAGCGGCGGACTTCGCCTTGGAAAAAGCAGCCTCTTCGGACTTACGGGAGACCTCCGCGACCTTTTGGGCTACTTCACCATGAGGAAGCGTTTCCGACATGTAGTGGAAGGCTGCCGTCGAGAGCGCATAGAAAACGACGGAAAGAAGGGCGAGGTTAAGGGCCAAGCCGAAGCGGCTGAGTGGCTTTGTCAGATCCAGCGAGAAGGTCATAGGTTGAGTTCGGGAAATTAGATGACCCACCCTCGCCTTCAATTCCAAACTTGGAAACCTGACATATTCACGCCTCATGGATGGCAGATATGGCCCACCCTCTTCCTGAAACCGTACTTTTCGACCTCGACGGCACCTTGGTCGATAACTTTGAGGCCATCCACCGCTGCTATGATGACGTGATGAGCATGATGGGGCTGCCCGGCGTCACCCTTGAACAGATTCGCCGCGCCGTCGGGGGTTCGGTCAATGTCACCGTCGTCAAGCTCGCCGGCGAAGCCAATGCGCCGACCGCTACCCGCCTCTTTCGCGAACACTTCCCCAGCGTCATGTACCACGGACTACGCGTCTACCCAGGCTGTCGCGAAATCCTCGAAGGCCTTCGGGCCCGCGGAGTGCGCACCGCGGTTTACACGAACAAGGATGATGCTAATTCCAAGAAAATCATGGAGCACCTGGAGTTAAGCCATCTCTTTGACGGCATCTACGGGACGAACGTCCACCCCTGGCGGAAGCCACAGCCAGAGTTCACGCAGTTCGTACTTTCTTCGCTGAAAGCCAAAATCGGCACCACGGTCATGGTGGGAGATTCGCCTTTCGATATCGCGACCGCCCGGAATGGAGGACTCGCCGCCATCCATTGCGTCACCACCGGTAGCCATACCGCCGAAGAGCTCCAGCCGCACAACCCTGATACGATTCATGCCGGACTCAACGAGTTGGCCCGTGAGGCCTTCCGCCTAGCATGATTTTGTTTCGCCCCAAAGGTGCCGGAGTGATTGGCTGAACCATGCCGCCCCCGCGGGAATCTCATCGTGGTCCAGAAATCGCGCTCTCCGGCGTGGTCGAGCGCATCCTATGGCTGGACGAGGAGACGCACTTCACCATCGCCGAACTGGTGGCGGAAAATAACGAGAAGACGATCATCCTCGGCAACATGACGGGGCTGCAGTGCGGCGAGACGGTCGATCTGGTGGGCTTCTGGGAGCGACACCCTTCGCATGGCCCCCAACTCCGAGTCAAATCGTTCAACTCACGCTTGCCCTCCTCCGTGCATGGCATCCGTAAATACCTCGGGAGCGGCCTGATCAAAGGCATCGGCAAGACTTACGCCGATAAAATCGTCGCGAAATTCGGCGTGCGTACTTTTGAGATTATTTCGAACATGTCGGGACGCCTGCGGGAAGTTGAAGGCATCGGCCCTGGGCGCGCCAAATCCATCAAAGCCGCCTGGGAAGAGCAGAAGGCCCTGCGCGAAGTCATGGTCTTCCTACAAACCTACGGCGTCACCAATTCCATCTGCCTGCGCATCGTCAAGGCTTACGGTGAAGAAGCGAAAAAAGTCGTGACCTCCGAGCCCTATCGCGTCTGCCGCGAAGTCGAAGGCGTCGGCTTCAAGACCGCGGATAAAATCGCCCGCAACCTGGGGTTGCCCACCGCCGGGCCGCAACGCGTCGATGCGGGCATCTTACACACGCTCGAAGAACTTGAAGGCGAAGGTCACAGTGCCTTCCCGGACGAAGGTTTGCTCGAAAAATCAACCGCCTTACTCGAAGTGGATCGAGCCGTCGTCCAAGATCGCATGCGTCGGCTGATCGATGATAACTCGGTCGGCATCCTCGACCATCGCGGTGTTCGGCTCGTACAATTGCGTCCGCAGGAAAACGCCGAGAAATCCATCGCGGTGTCGATTCGCCGGATCATCGGCGGCGACAGCGGTTTACCTGCGATCCAAGCCGAAAAAGCCATTGAATGGGCGCAAGCCCGGGCCGGGTTTGCCTTCTCGGAAGCCCAAGCTTCAGGCGTGTTGATGGCGCTTAAAAACAAAGTCTCCGTGCTCACGGGCGGCCCTGGAACGGGTAAAACCACGATCC
>Ga0214919_10003254_pt1 | contig 24739 bp, 21 predicted proteins | sample LL1503_MetaG_FD_177994 | JGI IMG/M metagenome (GOLD analysis project Ga0214919, IMG submission 177994) | Freshwater microbial communities from Lake Lanier, Atlanta, Georgia, United States - LL-1503 | ecosystem: Environmental > Aquatic > Freshwater > Lake | place: USA: Georgia | collected... | reverse complement strand
TGTATTAACGCAAAATACAAAATCTATTGTGTGTTAAATTTTATTTTTGCGAGTTTGTTTATATGATTGTCTGTTTTTACGCGTTTGCTTATTTTTATAACCTTTTAATATTTTTATAAATTTATCACCTTGTTCACTTAGTTTATTGTCGTATTTAGGTTTATTTACTTGAATATAGGATATATTATTTTTTTTAAAGGTAAAATAAGGGTATTTATATACATAAGTTTTCAATGATTTATATATGAGATAATCAGAAACATGAATAGTTAAACAATCATCCAACACATATTTTTTATTATGATATATGTTTTTTATAAATTTTTTTGCGGCTTTATTATTTATCAAGTATGCTACAGTACCAAAATCTAATAATGTATCTTTTTTAGATACCGTGTTTTTAAATTTTTCACCAATATATAGAAGTCTAGGTTTAGCGTCCCATAAAGTATATAATTTTTTATATTTATTTATACACGTAGGCTTAATATATAATTTTAATATATCCCAATCTTTGGGAGCATCATCTATAACTTCTTTTATTGTTTTAGCCCAGTAAGGTTTAAAATCTAAACTAACATCATCTTCAAGAATTAAAGCGTTTTCATAATTAGTTTCCGAAAATAATCTTATCGTTTCTAAATGAGACAATAAACAAGCATATTCTTGTTCTGTCTGTCTAAAGTGAGACGTATCAATCATAGTCGCTAAGTTTTTTTCTTTATAATCAATCGCTCTTTTTCTTATAATTTTTTTATTTTTAAATATTTCATCTTTGAATAATTCGGTCATATGTTTGTGTCTATCTTTTGCTCTATCTAAATTTATCCAATATATGATGTCTATCCCATCTAAATAATCTTTCTCCATATATATATATTATAAAAATTATATTCTAAAAATTAATCATTCAAACAACAGGTTTCAAATAAAATAGAAGTGCTTAAATATGGGTCAATATTAGAAGCCGGTCTTCTATCTTCAAAATAACCGCAACCATCTTTTAGAGTTTGATTTGGTATTCTTACAGAGGTATTACGGGTTCCGACGCCCCAAGAAAACTTTTCATAACTAGATGTCTCATGTATTCCTGTTAATCGTTTTTCATTTTCTTCACCATAAACGCGTAAATGTTCCTGGTGTTTTTTCTCTAACTTCGGCATACACTTATAAATTTCTTCAAGACCGTATTCATCTCGCATATTAACTGTGCTAAAATTTATATGGCATCCGGAACCGTTTTTATCTGGATATGGTTTCGGTTGAAAATCAATAATGACGTCATGTTTTTCGGCAATTTTTAAGAGTAAATATCGAGAAATAATAAATTGGTCGCCCAAATTAATGCCGCAGCAAGGTCCTATTTGATATTCCCACTGTCTTTCAACGACTTCCGCATTTATTCCTGAAATTGTTAGTCCAGCGGCAATACATGCTGCTAAATGCTGTTCAACAATAGTCCTCTCAAATTTTAAATCGGCGTTTCCACAATAATGATATCCTTCATTCACGGGTATAAAAATATCGGTTGTTGTTTTCGGTTGTATATAATATTCTTGTTCTAACCCGAACCAAGGTTCTTCCTCTTTTTTCTTATCAAAAATAGTCTTAGCTATAATTCGACTATTTGTTTGTAACGGTTCATCCTTGTCATCATACGTATCGCACAAAACAATATAACAATGGGTATTTTGTATACTTCTTAGAGGGTCAATAAATACGGCACAAGGCTTTAAAATAACCTCTGTATTTTTATTGCTATCTGCCTGCCAAGTAGACGACCCATCATAGTTCCATTTCGGAATAAAATTTATATCAAACCATTTAGGAATATCGCCATTTAATGGAATACCTGAATTATACAACACTCTTGTTTTTGAACGAATTTCACCCTTTCCACCAATCCAGACATATTCAAATATTTTTGTATTATTTTTTGGGACAAACATAAGTTTTTTATTTTTATATCTTTAAATAAAAATAAAAAAGTTTTATATATTTTACAATAATTAAATTTTTATTTTAATGTTATCATTTAATTAAATTTATAATTAAATTTTTATTTTAAAACCCAACATTTTCAAGGTCTCTTAAATGCCAGTATTCACAACTGCCTCCAGGTATAGGACGACGAATAATAAAAGGGATTTTCTTTTCTTTTAGTTCTAATTCAGCGATAATATACCCATCAACAATATTTTCAGGAACTTTCACAAGCGGTTTAGCCCCCGTCTCAATTTGCTTGGAACGTTGACCCAAAATACGTGCTTTTTCATATTTTGTCAAGTAAGGGATTGTTTTATGGAGTGGGTCAATAATAATTCCATCACTGTTTCTGATAACAATAGACATTTTTGCAATTTCTTCATAATTATGGTTTAAACATTCGGGATGAAATTCATTTACATAATTTTTTATAATTTCGTTATCAAATTTTTGTAGATAATTTTCTTCATACTCATCGTCATCATCTTCATCATCGTCATACTGAGTTACTATTGGAATTCTTTTAGGTTTTCCGTTTGTTTTAATTAACGGCACTTTTTCAATAATATCACCATCTTCATTGACTTTAGCTTCATCTTCACTATCTTCGTCATCGTCACTTTCATCAGCATCTTCTTGATCTGAAATTTGACCACCAATTTTTTCTTCACCATCGTCTTCTTCGGAAACATCTCCATCTGAATCATCTGAAACGTCTGCGTCATCAATGTCAACATCATCATCCGGAACAGCAATATTACCACCTTTTATGATACCGGGTATTTTATTAAATAGTACTTGATTTTTTGTCTGAGTTTCTATTTCCGAGTCAGAATTAGAATCATTATCAGAATCTGTGTCAGAATGTTCAGAATAATATCCGCTCATTGTTATTTATATTAACTAAAGATACTTTTAAATAATTAATTTCAATTTTCTTTTAAAAATTAAATAAAAAATATATACACCAAATTTATCTAATCTAATCTAAAATAAACTATAATTTTTAACTATTTATGCCTTTTATGCTGTTTCAGTAGTTTGCCAAACAGTATCACAATGAGAACATAAATAGACAAACTTCATATTACTATCATCATATCTTATATAAATTATTTCTCTAGGTACGTCTTCTTTATTAGTAGAACAATCTACGTTTGGACACAAAACAGTGCTAATTCTCGGTAACGTCGGGTCTAATTTTGTGTATTTATTAATAATGTGACTAAATGTTTGCTCGGTTTTTTTAATATGTGTTTTTGATACACAAACATTTTCAATTGCTAATAATTTATCTTCGTTCCCACATTTACGACAATAATAAACAAGTTTATTTGGGTCTTCCGCATTAATACGGATATAGTACATGTTAGAACAAATTGAACAGAAATGCATCTTTGATATATAATATAGTTTTAAATTATTTATTTATTTCAATTTTCTTGTAAAACAATAAAAACAAATAAAAACAAATAAAAACAAACAATAAAATAAAAACAAATTTATGAACCTCCAAGTAAAATTTTATTTTCCTTTAATTTTTCGATAACCTTTTTATAATTTACATTTATATTCATGCTATAAAATCTTGTTGTAAAATATTTTGTTTCAGAATTAAATTCGGCGTTCTTTTTTTCAGAAAATTCTAATAATTTATCGTAATTTTTTAAAAAGTTTGCTTTTACAAATGGATAAAAATTTTCAAAAAACGGCACATAAATGGATTCCTTTTTTTCAACAATATTACAAACAGCAATTTCAATATTCGAATACTGTATAATTTCATCATAACTTTTCATGTCTCCATGTCCATTAGAAACACCAGGTTCATTTAATAGTGGGTCTTTACAAAGCAAAGTACATAATGTTAAAAGCACAGTAGAAATAGTTTGACACGATGTCCATTGGTCTCCATGCCAAGTATTTAATAGGGATACGCAAACCTTTCCACAAATGTACAAATTAGGATTAAACCGAACATTATTGCCATTTGTACAATATTTCACTTTTGGTGGACTATGTGGATAATCCGTTGGATACATTAACTCAAAAAAATAATTCCCTCCAAAATAGGGTGTTTCACTAGGTCCAATAATTAGAGCATAACCTTTCAACATATCCACATCATCATGTATATAATAAATCCCTTGTTCTATAAGTGGATTTTTAATAATATGCTTAACATCCTTTAATAATCGAGCAATAGTTTCTTTCGAAATAACAGCGTTCATGAGTGTTGATTATATTAATAGTTATGTTATATTTAAACCTATTTTTATATAAATAGATTTTTATAAAGGTCTTTAAGAAATAAACCCATATATTAATGTTATTTTGTTTTTAAACCATTCAAGCGATCACTTTATCGAATTAAATTTTTAAAATAGATTAAAATTGATAATTAAATTTTAAAAAAAATGAAATAGAAAAATATTGAGTTATTATAACAACAATGAGTTTAACAATGATATCAGCATCACATATTAAAGATTTAAATGAGTTCTTGGCAAAGCATAGTGCTAAGAATGAACCAAAGGGAGAACAGTTAAATTTTACACATACAAGAATACCGGATAAGGACCACAATATATACGGTGGTTCATACGTAATTCCAAAAGAAGAATTACCGCTCTTCTATAGTCTATATTACGATAGTATTTTTGTGAAAAAACGCAAGGAATATTTAACCGAAAAACAATTGGACTTAGGTGGTCCGATGGCAGTGGATTTTGATTTTAGATATAGTCACGACGTAATTTCTAGACAGCATAAAGAAGAGCATATCACCGATATGGTATGTGAATATTTAGATGCTATCAAGGAATGCTATTTGGTTGATCCAGAGAAGCAGTTTGATATATTTATTCTAGAAAAACCTAATGTAAATAGATTAGCAGACGGGAGTTTAACAAAAGACGGAATACACATGTTAATCGGACTACAAATTGACCACCCGATGCAAATGGTAATTCGTGATAAAATGATTCAACGCTTATCTGACGTATGGGATTTACCGCTTATTAACGGATTTGACTCGGTGTTAGACGAAGGAATTAGTAAAGGTAAAACAAATTGGCAATTGTTTGGTTCTCGAAAACCAGGAAATGAAGCATATGAATTAACGCATCATTATTCCATAACGGTTGACCCATCAGATAAACAATTCGCATTAGATGAAATTGATGTAACCGAATTTGATTTAAAAAATAACTTTGCGAAATTATCTGTTCAATATGATAAAAACCCTAAATTTGAAATAAATCCAAGTATTATTGAAGAATACAATAAAAGATTAGACAATAAAACCCCTAAGATTAAGAAGGCATCGAGTAAAATGAAAATTAATATAATTTCAGAAAATGACGATGACAATGAAGACGTTGAAAGTATTTCAATAAATGATATACGAGATAAAGAAACGTTAGAAAGAGCAGTAAATATGATGCTTAAACACCTTAAACAAAATGAATATGAAATTAATGAAACGCATCAATTCACGCAAGCATTGCCTGAGAAATATTATCAATCTGGTTCTCATCTTTTAAACCGACAAGTAGCGTTTGCTTTGAAGCAGACAGACGAAAGATTATTCTTGTCATGGATTCAATTGAGAAGCAAAGCCAGTGATTTTGATTACAATACAATTACTGATTTATTTTGTCAATGGAAGAAATTTCATAAATCAAATCATGACGGAAATAAAGTGACGCGTAAATCCATTATGTATTGGGTCAAAAAAGATAATTTTGAAGAATATGAGAAAATTAAACAAAATACCATTGACTATTATTTGGAAAAAACGTATGAAAGCGGAGCAGAATATGATTTGGCGATGGTTCTAAAACAAATGTATAAAGATAGATATGTTTGTGTGAGTTATGATAAAAAGGGTATTTGGTATCAATTTAAACAACACAGATGGGTTTCTGATAGGGGACTCAGTTTAAGGTCAAAGATATCAGAAGAATTATACATTTTATTTCAACAAAAAACGGACCAATTATCAAGAGAATTACAAGAATACGCTGAGGATGATACAAGAAGAGTATTCCTCCAAAAAAAATTAAAAATAATTGGTGAAGTAAGCGTAAAATTAAAGAAAACAACCGATAAAGATAAGATTTTACGTGAAGCAGCAGAAATATTTTACGACGACGAATTTATTAAAAGCGTGGATTCAAATAAAAATTTAATGTGTTTTAATAATGGTGTAATCGATTTCGCAAACAATATCTTTAGAGAAGGATACCCAGAAGATTATATTACAAAAACAACAAAAATTAACTATATTCCGGATTTATACAATACCGATAACACAAGTCAATATAGCACAACAATAAAAGCGATAAATGAATTTATGGATAAATTATTTCCGGTGCCAGACCTCAATAAGTATATGTGGCATCATTTAGCATCGTGTTTAATAGGCACAAATAAAAACCAAACGTTTCATGTGTATCACGGCAGCGGTAGCAACGGAAAGTCAATTGTTGCCGATTTGATGTCCGCAACGCTAGGCGAATATAAAGGCACCGTTCCCATAACATTAGTAACTGAAGCAAGAGGTAAAATTGGTGGAACATCAGACGAAGTTCTTAAATTAAAAGGCGTAAGATATGCTGTCATGCAAGAACCGAGTAAAGGCGTAAAACTAAATGAAGGTGTTATGAAGGAACTTACTGGTGGTGATACAATTCTAGCAAGAGGATTATATTCAGAGTCAGAAAGTTTTGACCCACAATTTAATTTAATTGTATGTACCAATAATTTATTTGATATTGAAAGCAATGATGACGGAACTTGGAGAAGAATTCGAAAATGCGATTTCTTGTCAAAATTTGTAGACGAAGGAGAAACTTATACGGATGAGACACCTTACATATTTATAAAAGATAAGAGTTTGAAAGAAAGGTTGCCTACGTTAGCACCCGTATTTGCGAGTATGTTAGTGAAAATTGCGTTTGAAACGAACGGAATTGTAGAGATTTGTGAAACGGTGTTGAACTCTTCCAATAAATATAGAAAGGGACAAGACCATATTACAGCGTTTATTTCAGAAAAAATTAGTAAAACCAATAACCCCAAGGATAAAATTAAAAAGATGGAATTAACTGGGGAATTTAAGATATGGTTTGAACAATCACAAGGACAAGGTTCAAGAAATAAAATGCCAAAAGGTGAAGAAGTATGTGAAATTATGAATAAAAAATTCGGTCAAATAAAACCTACTGGTTGGCATGGCGTTAAAATAATTTATCAAACGGAAGAAGAGGATGTGATTGATGATTTGTAAAAATTTAGCGTATAATCTTTTGTGTGAGGTTCGATTTATTTATAAATTTTATTAAATACAAATTTTATAAATATTTTTATAATACTTTTTATAATAGTTTTAATTTTTATTTTACACATTGAACAATCTAGACATTATTATAAACATTTTTAGGTAATAAATTATATGTTTCATGGAGTAAATATATAAAATTACCTAAAATAAAGGATGACACAAATGGAAGTATAATTAAAAGTATAAATATACATATTCTCGCTATAATGCTGTATTGCGAAGGATATTTTAGAGAGAAAAACCCAAACAAAACAATACAAACAATGTAAATAGTTAAAAGAAAATAATAATAATAAAACTTTAATTTATCTATTCCTTGGTCTTCATAATATGTTTTACGTTCGTTTGTAAGAACATCATTCGTTTCATCTTTAAGTTCAACTAATAATTCTACATTTCTTTTTTTATACTTATCGTAAAGGTCATACACATTTTCCAAGTTTAAAAATAAACCATTATAAGTATCTATTTTTGTTTTAATTTGCGCTGCTTTATCATCAAATTCCGTTTTTAAATCATCTGTTATTCCTTCAACTACTACTTGTAATTCTGTTTCTTGTATTTCATTATTTGAATAATTTTGCGTATTATCATTATTTTCCGTTTTTATTATAGTGTTTGCTTGATTTATTAATGTATTAAATTTGTCCATGTCAAAATTATTCAAATTAGTAATATCATTAATATTTAATTTACTTATATCAAAATTACTTATATCAAATTGACTCATGCTATATTATACAAATATAAGAATTTAAAGAATAAATTTTATTTTATTCTTTAAATTTATAAAAATATACATAAAAAATTAGACCTTAACGGTTGATGCGCCAACACATTGAGATAATGATGAACTCCACGTTTGACCTGTAGAACAACACATTTGACCAATACACGTGCCCGTTGAAGGAAGATTAACATTCCAAGGGTCACTTGTAGAAGTAGAAGAAGGAGGACCAGGTGCCGCATTAGCGTTAAAACGCCAATTATATTCTTGATAATTCATATTATCACGCATTATGATAGATGCGAAGCATTCCCAAAAGTAATAAGCACCAATAAAAGCAACGATTATTAATAAAATGCGATAAAATAAATTAGGTAAAATACCCTTATTATTTAAAACTCCTAAAATAATTACTGGAACAAGTGTAAAAATAATTATCTTCATAAGTTGAGAATGCTCAGCATACGTGTCACTATAATAATCGTTAATTTCAACAAGGCGAATTTTATTATTCCTCTCTTCTTGTAAAATTTGAAGTCTTTTCTTTGATCTATTTAATTCATCTTCAACAATACCAACGGCAATTACTTGTTCCTGCAATGTTCCTACAGATGAACTTAAAGCATTTTTATAAAAGGTATTAATGCCGCTTAATGTTTGATATAATTTTATACGCATATTAGAAATCTGATTCATTTTTCCAACTATATTTTGTTGTTGTTCTTTAGTTAAATTAGGGTTTGTTTCTAAACTATTAAAAAGTTGTTGCTCCGTTTCTTGCAATGATTGAATATCAGTCAATATTTGTTCATTATTTTGTTCAACGTTCGGTAAAGTAGACATATTATATAAAATATAAGAAGATAATTATATAATTTAATTTTTTGCTTTTATATTTAATTTTTTTTCTTTTTATTTTTTAGCAATGTTCATCGATATTAAAACAGTACTAACTGCTAAAATACTCCAAAATAAATAGTTGTAATTTTTTTGTAACACAATAATATCACTATCTTTTAAAATATTTTCAATAACGTTTGAATTAACCCCCTTGATTTGACTATTATTATTATTTATTTTGTTTAAATAATCGTTAACACCAACAATATTTACGCTTGATTGAGTGTTTGCTTGATAAGTTCCAGTGTCATATTTTCCAGTTAATGAAATTAATCTATTTGTTAAATCATTTAGTTTTGTACGTAATTCTGACAGTTGCGTTTGTTTGCTACCCGTAACATTTTTTAAACCATATTGCGTATTCATGTTAGTTCCTAAATTATAATTTGTATATGCAATAGTATCTACGTTATTTACTACGCTTGAAGCGCCCATTGGTGGTGTAATGGGTTTTTTGTTTCTCACATATAAAGTACTGTTATTGTCTGATTGTTTAGTACCAGTTGGATACATGCCAGAAGTTTTTGGATAACAAGTATTATTTAAAAAAGAGAAACCGGCACATCTAAAATTACTATTACATGTATTTTTACACGCTTCGACCGTTGCATTAGCGTATGAAGCGCCAGAAATATCATATCCATTACTATTTGTTCCAGTCATTGTTGTATAATTATTTGAATATTCGACGTTGTTTATTGGGTATTCATATAATGTAGCGTTTTCATCTACATATGCTACCTTTGATAATTTCGATGGAACGGTAACGGTTACATTCTCATATAGAGCGTTTCCACCTTTTCCTGCCCCCATATTACCGTCATTCATTCTAGAACAATTTGTCGTCATTTTAAAGGTATATAATACTAAACTACCCGTTTTTTCCATTATTAATGCCATGTCTCCTTTTGTTGACCCTATAAAATCACCGGCCGCTAATGTAGCACCATTTGAAATCCAATTTTTCCCATATTTTCCTTTTGATGCCATATAAGATGAGTTTACATCTTGTTGTTTTCCTTGCGTTCTTGCTTGCCATATAAGTCCTTGATTATCTGTTGGTCCAGTACCCCTATAAAGGCACATATTTCCATCATCTTGTATAATTAAATAATATCTACTATTTGGATTTAAACTATAAACAGCGTTTGACCACCCACCACCACTCCAAATACCTTCAGAAATTTTACTACAATTGGTTGCCTTACCGTATTTGGTTGTATTTTTTAAATTATTGCTTAAAAAACATTGAGCATTTTTCCCATTTTTAGAATCTTGTAAACCGAAATACGTATATTTACCTTTAGTAGCGGCTTCTTGACATTCTTCTAAACCATTTACTCTTCTACCATTATTATATGGAGTCATTGCTCTATTTTTACTATCACCGTAACAACCTAAATAATTGCTTGGAGCACTGCTTGTATTAGGCGTGCTAAATATAGATTTTCCAGTAGAATCAATAACAGATAAAGAACCAGTATTCGTTAAAGTTGCTGTATTACCAGTATAATTATTTGTATTAGATGTCCATAAACTAATATTAGTTGAATTAAATGATTCACCTAAACTGGACGCTTTTGTTTTGTCATTACCGACTGTACAAAATCCCTTAGAGGTTGAAGAGATAACATTCTGTAAACCGAAATATTTATAACCTCCATCATTGGCGGCATCTTGACACATTTTATAAGTATATGTGCCACCATTTGGATTTGTAGTGGGTGTTCCATTTACAAACTGCATTAAGGGGGTGCTCTCATTGTCCGCATAACAACCTACGTAATTAGACACAGGAGCGGTTGATAAATTACTTACGTAGACATTCGTTCCTTCATTTCCTACGGATTGATTTAATTTCATAGGAGTACCAGATAATAATTTTGGTATTGTAGGAATAGTTACTCCAGCAATGCTCCATGAATTATTCCATGACATATCTATTTGAGTAAAAGTTTTAGAGGCATTTATACTGTTTAAAATATCAGTGGAAGGAATATATTTTAGAACGCCTTGATTTGTAACGTATGCCGTTTGCCCAGTTTTAAAACGAACAATTTTATTTAAATAAATGTTTGTAGGATTTACTCTAGTTAAATAATCATTTGTCATAATATTAATTTCGTTGGTTAATGTTTTGTATTCATTTAAAGTATTCGTATAATCAGTTTTTAATTGATTGTTTGAGATATCTTGAGCAGAAAAATCATTATTTTCAAGAACATTCGTCGTTTGATATGTTAAACCGTTATTGACATGAGTTGAGTTATTTAACATATCGCTAAATCCTTCTCGAGAGTTAACATTTTTTACGTCTTTTTCTAAATGGTCTTTTATTTTATTTTGATATTTTTGATATTTTTCTCCTTGATTTAATGATGGAGTCGAAGTAAATCCATAATTATCATAATTATCATCCTTCAAAAAACCAATATTTGAAAATATATTATCTACGCTTGTCATATTAATATAATGATATACAAAAATATTATATTAATTATTTTTTAATTGAAGCATTAAATACAACTACTATTCCTAAAAAAATAAGATATAGAGTTGTGTTAAAATTAAAATATTTTCCTCCACCAAGTTGTTCATTGGAATTTTTGAATGAGTAGGTTAATAAAAGAATTATTAAAAAGATAGCAATAAACAAAAACACAATATATTTATAATAATTTGAAGTAACGTTTATACTCCCATTTTCATGTGCGGAATTTATAGTATTGTATTTTTTAATCATTTCTTCAATTTCGCTTCTTTCATGAATTAAAGTTTCATAATTATTTTTTAATGTTTGGCGTTGCTGAATGATTGTTTGGTTGTTTTTGTCATACTCCGAATAATTGCTTTTAGATATATTCATCATTTGTTTATTTAGGTCTGTCATCTGGTTATTTAATTGTTGTAATTTATAACTGTAACCCAACGCTTTTTTAACAAATGCTTGTGAATTTTTAGAATATGCGATACTCCCTTTTCCGCTACTAAGAGTACAACTTTTATTAGCATCGTTAAACGTTGCTCCACCACATGATGTGTTTGAAGAACAAGACGATAAACAAGTATTTGCGTTTGAATTATTTATTACGTTTAAATTAGACGTGCCATTAAATAAAGCATCATTTACAGTTGTTAAACTATTGTCGTTTGAATTTATGGCATCAATGTAAATTTTATATGTATTTGTATATTCAGTTAATAATGAATTGAAAGAATTACTTAAACTTTGGAATTGTGAAGACATTATATATAAATAAAAGAAAACAAATTTATAAATAAGTATTAACCGGTCAAACGTAAAATAAATTTGTATCTATATAACATTATAACACTATAACACTATAACATTATAACACTATAACATTATAACACTAGAATAATTTATCGTGTCCTTTTATAATGTGATTCATTCTTAGTATAAACCAAGTAAATAAAAATAAACTGAATATAAAGTAATAAGTTGTTGATTTTAATTCACCTCCTCTTTGAAATATTGGAACGTTCGTTTGTGGTGTTACAGAAGAAGAAGTTGATGACCAAATAAGAAAAATTATAATAAGAATTGCTATAGCAAACAACAATAAAAATGAACCGTAATTTTGAGTTATTTTTATATTTCCATGCTCTTGTTTTTGATCTAAAGTTGTATATTCCTGCATCAGTTTTTTGATTTTATTCCTCTCTTCCGTTAAAATATTAAATTGGTCTGTAAGTTCTTTTGAATTGTTTGTTCGTTTCGTTTTCTGTTGAGAATATAAAGGTTCAACTGTTTGGTTTTTTCTTCGAATATCTGTATTTATTGTTTGAAGTTGTGTGTTTAAGTTTTCAATATTCAAAAGTAACTGTTTGCCTCTCGAAACAATAGCAGAGTCGTTACTGGAAGAAGGAGTTAAAACACTATTACCACTTCTTAACGAACAATTTGTTTGTTGAGCATTAGAATTGTTGTTAAATGTTGCTCCAGTACAACCAGTAGTTGTTGAACAAGATGCTCTACACTCTTGAACCGTAGCAACTTTAATTTGACTTATAGTGCTAGTTCCAGAATAAACGTATCCGTTAACAATTTCCAAGGGTTTTTGACTACTATTATAAGTAGAATTTGATATATCTACTTTCAAATAAGTAACATAATCTGTTACTGCTTGCCTATATTCTGTGAGAAGATTATTATAGTTAACCCGTAAACTTTCTAAATCTAAAATAATTGAATTACTTTCTGTATATTGATTTGCGTTATTTGTGTTAGCCATTATATATTTATTGTAAGAAAACATTTATTTATTTGGTTTATAAAAATAATACATTATTGTTGAGAGGGTTAGGAAACAAAAAATATTAATAATAATATTTTCATTTGTTGGGAACCCATTTTTTGGATACGTGGTTTTAACAATTAAACTTTCAAAATCGCTTTGTGAATCATACTGAGTTAAATAATTGTTACGATTTATATTGTGCAATTTATTATTCTCTTTATCGACATTAAAGGGATAAATTGTATTTGGATTTATATTTTTAAAAGGAAAATTTTTTAAACAATTGTTATTTTGTATAAAAGGTTTTTTTAATAAAGAACTAAACATTTTAAATATTAAAATATTAGAATATTTGAATTTAATATTTTAAACTATTATATTTTTTGTTGGATTATTGTGCTAGGATTCGTTTTAAAAACTTTTGAAATAGCGTAACCAGCAAATACAATGCTAAAAAATAATCCCCAGTTTCTCAAATAACCGTATTCATACATTTGTTTATAATCTGAAATCAATTCAGTTGAAGCATTATTTTTGTTTTCTACAATTCCTAATTTTAAATTTATATTTTTATAGTTTGTTTTCTCATTTTCAATTAAAGTATTTATACTAACAAGTTCTTTATTTATTTCATTAATATCTTTTTCTACATCATTTGATAAAGTTGTAAACCTAGATTCTAATGTTACTAAATTACCATTTATATTGTCAAATAATCTTCTGTATTCATTGTTTGCTGTATTTCCATTGTACAAGACATAGCATCTCTCGTATTCACTTAAAATTGCGGGTGTTTCTGATTTTAAGGTTTCTAGTCTATTTGTATATTCAGGCGTTTTATTTATTTTTATATTACTACCTTTTAAATTCATTAATATATATATTTATAAAAATTAATATATTAATTAGTTAAAACAAAACAAATAACAAATATCTTTAAATTTTTTATTGAAAATTATCATCAAACGATAATAAAAGTTTATCTATAAGGTTTTTTGTTTCAATAAATCCACCAATATATTTTCCTTCATAAAAAATAATTGGAAACATATTTATATCTACATTCGATATATTTTTAATAAAATTTAAAAAAGTTTGTTTGTTTTCTAAAATATAGTCATCACAATCAATGACATTAAATAATAAATTTTTTTCTTTCAATAATTTTTTAACTTTGATACAATTTGGACAACCGCTTTTACTGTAAACAGAAAACCCTTTATTACTTGGCCTTTCAAATTGGTACTCCATATTTATAAATCCCAATATTATTTTTAAATATTTTTACACACAAATTCTATAATAATTTGTCTCAATGGCCGTTTTACTTGGTCTAATTATGTGGCAAACATTACCAGGTCTTAATCCAATTGCTCTAGCAACCGGGTCAAATCGTGAAATATCCGGAAACAACGATCTATCACTAATGTTATATTTTTTTATTATTTCTTTCACTTCTGATTCCATCATAATACGATGTTGTGGAACTAATACATGGTTTAAAATATTAAATTGTAATCGTTTAATACTTTCAATAACAATGAACACACCTTCTGCCTCCCAAATGTGCTTAATTTCATTTATCAGTGTTTCGTTTGGGTCATCCTTAATTATAATAAATAAAGTATCATCTTTTCGTAGAGTTTCCGTTAAAATAAATAAATCGTCAATCATTTCTCGAATATTTTTAGCGGCAGGTCTGCCTGTCAAATAGTATCTAATGTAAATTTTCTTTTTAGGATTTTCATTTGTGATAACTTCATCTTTTGTTTCTAAAAGCATATCGAGTTGGTTATTTTGTTTCATGGAGTTAACTTCATTAATGCTAAAATTAGCGTAATCGTTAATATTATAACCTTGTTTACCCATTAATTCTAGAATTATTTGTCTAGAAGTAAAGATTTCAGAAATTAAAACACTTGAATTTTGTGTGGACATTCTTATATTATAATATAAACATATTGATTTATTTTTATTTCAATTTTTATTTATATTATTATTTTTTTAATTTCAGATGAATTATTGCTATTTGATGTAGATTGTTCGGTTGATTTATTTTGTTCCTCTCCATTTTCAATGGAAGATTTATTTTCGGATTCATCATTACTAGGCGGAGCAACTTCTAAAATAGATGATTCCTGTGTTGGAGTATTCTGTGTTGGAGTATTCTGTGTTGGAGTATTCTGTAGTGGAGTATTCTGTAGTGGAGTATTTTGAGGATCATATCCTGGACTTGATGGGGAAGTATTCTGTGGGTTATATCCAGGGGATAACGAATTAGATTGTTCTTGTAAAGTTGGTCCTAACTGCCTTGGAGATGGCGGTGAATTAGTAATATATTGATATTGCGATGTCATTTGATGTATTGGAATTTGATGCTTTAGTTGCTCTGGTATTTGCTCTGGAGATTCTGGTCCAGAAAACTGAATAGGATTATATGGGGTAGTTGTTTCAGACATAGTCTCTGAATTAGTATCAATTACAACTGGTTCTGGCATAACCGGTGATTCCGATAGGTCGTTGTCACGTTTTTCTTCCGGTTTGCGTAAACCATTTAAGATACCCAAATTTATATTTTGAACTGCTTCATCCAAATTACTGTTATTCATTTGTGCCAGTTTATTTATATTATCAGAAAAACTCATGCTCAATAACTGATCTACATTTTCATCCGTAATGATCCGCATTTGGACGTTCAAACATTGTAATTCTTGCATTAACAATTTAAACGCATATGGAACCCGTAGTATGCTAAATGAACGCCCAAATCTGCTTAAATTCATAATACTTTGTGACCCATCTGGGTTAATGTTGAATTTAATGGGACCATCTACTAAAGGACTTAAAAATAGGTTTCTAGATTCGTTGTAAATAGCAATAGAGCCTGTCTTGTTACAAATCGCAATATAAAAATCTTGCTTCTCTCCTCTAACCATAAAGGATTCATTTAAGAAATAAGACATACCATGTCCCATAACTCCATCACGTTCCATTTCACCAATGCGAAGACCTCCATCATTCGCACGTCCTTGGACAGGTTGTCTTGTCAACATAGTATTAGGACCACGAGCGCGATAGTTTATTTTATCTTTTACCATGTGTTTTAAACGCATATAATAAGTAGGACCAATATAAATGTCAGCAGACAGTTGTTGACCAGTCATACCATTATATAATATTTCGTTTCCGCTCGAATGGAAACCGGCATCAACTAATAAAGGAGCATAAGTGGTATAATTTGAACCTTTTACTTGAAAAGCAGTACAGTCACCAAATGCTCCGTAACTAGCACATACTTTTCCAAATAATGATTCAACAATTTGTCCGATAGTCATACGAGACGGTAACGCATGTGGATTTATAATTAAATCTGGGCGAACACCTTCCGCGTTAAAAGGCATATCACTTTCTGGAATAATGAGACCTAAGGTTCCTTTTTGTCCCGCGCGAGAATTTCCTATGAGCATAGATGGTGCGAAATTATTCTCTCTCATATAATATAAATGAGACGTTGGCATTTCAACGCAATAAACTTTACCTTCATAATCTATTAATTTTTCTTCATTCGAATCGTTTACTTTTTTATTAATGTATGGTTGATTTTGCTTACGAATAATGCTAATTTTATAATATGTATTTTTCGACTCAATAAAATGAAATTTATCTTTATTATATCCAGAACATTTTATCATATGTGGGTTATCGCCAGGTTCAGCAGCAATTTTTGTTATACCTGACCAACCACAATGAACTGATAATCTACAAATATCGCTTGCTAACTTAGAACTAATTGTTCCGTATCTGGAAAACCCATCAGCATATGTATGTCCATCTCCCTGCAATAATGCATCTAATAAAATAATGCTTTGTCTTTGTGACAAAGACCAAACATATTCTGGTAAATATTTATTTAAGGCACCAACACTAAGTTTATTCAATTCTTCATATATTTCGGGATATTGACCCCTTAAAATAGTAAACCTATCTTGAATATTATCATATTTATATTTTATTCCTAATTTTGTTAACAAATTTGTATTAAAAGCTATTTTTCTATCTTTTAAAGCAGATATTACAATTGCTCCGGCTTTATTAGATGACCCATCCGCAATAAACATACCCAATAATTGTAACCAATCGTCCATTTTATATTGTTTATCTCCAATGTTCATCCATTCTACATCCTGATATATATTTTTCATAGATTTTTGAAATCGCACCATCTTACCCATAACATGTTCGGCTTCTAATAATTCGTACTCTTTATCACCTTTAGTTTGTTCTCGTCTTTTTATGTATAACTTATGATTTAACGTACATACTACTTCTACTTGTTTATTTTTAATATAATACATTTTACCATTATGTTCATATTCAAATTTATTTACAGGATATTCATAACACATATTTCCATTAATATCTAATGTGGCAACTTTATGTTTTTTAATATCAATATCTTTAATTTCAATCCAACCTTTATCAGTTAAAACTTGTTGAGTAGGAAGAGCACATGCCATCTTATCACCAATTGCAGGCAAACGTTCTTCACGAATTCTCACTTTCGCAACATTAAACCCTTCTTCACCAAGCGTAATAAATGATTTATCGACGTGTCCTAGTTGCCCTTTTTTAGTTTTAATAGAATCGTCTGTCCAGGTGTCTTTATTTTCTAAACTGGAATTTATTTTTCCGATCAATATGATTTTTTCATTTATTTCAGTATTTTCTTTAACTAACCCGTGTTCATCTAGTAAACTATAATCGTAACCTTGCTTCTTTCCAACAACATTATTTTTTTCTATATTTGCAAACTTAGAATGACTTCCACCTGTCACTTTTGAACTTTCTTCTTTCGATTCATACATTGTAAAATAAGTGGTTCTGAATATTCCGCGTTGAATAGCCCCTTCATTAATTAAAATAGCATCCTCTACGTTGTAACCAGTATAACTCATAATAGCAACAATGGCATTAATCCCATATGGTTGTTCTTCATTATTAACATATTCAAGATATCTTGATTTTATTAAAGGGGTTTGCCCATAATTTAAAACAACCCCCATTTTATCCATGCGCATTTGATAATTTGTATGGTACACGGAAACGGCTTGTTTGCTTTGTCCACATGAGAAAGAATTACGTGTAACTGGATTGTTTTCAGGATAAATGATCATATTTCCCATTACGCCTAAAATTAAAGAAGGGTCAATTTCTAAATGAGTGTACCATTTATTTTTTTTTACGTCGTCAACATGAGTGGCAATCAATGCGGATTCTTCTTCAGAAGTATCAACGTAATCAACAATAGACTTCATTTTTTCTAATTTTTGTAAAACAGATTTTTTGTCTGTTCCTATATCTTTATAAAGTTCATGTAATTCATAAACTTTGTTGTTTTTTGTTTTAAAATTTTCATCTGTTTTTTCAAGAATTCCTGAAATGATTTGTTCCCAAGAAATTTTACCACTTTCTAATAATTCAATAACATCTTTTCTATCGAAACTAAATTTATTATCTTCTACGTAATAAACTGGTCTTGTTAATCTCCCGGAATCTGTGTAAATATATAATTCATTATGTTTATAATCAAATGATATGCTCGTGTATATAGGAATAATTCCATTTCGTCTATATAATTTTAGTTCATTCACTAATTCCACCGGAGTATCAATAACGCCAATCCAACTTCCATTTACTAATATTTTTGTGATACTACCCAATTGCTCAGTAGAACATTCTAATAATATACGCATTGGAGTATGGGTTCTAAGCCATTTTATAATTGGTTGACTAGACGAACCGCTTGTAATGTAGGCGCTAATAGACATATGTTTATGAAGACCAATATTTCCACCGTCAGGTGTATCAATAGGATCAATAAACCCCCATTGAGACGAATTTAATAGACGAGGTCCCACTACTTTCGCACTAGCATCTAATGGTAAGTTTATTTTACGTAAATGAGAAATAAATGTATTCCAACTTAAACGGTTCAAATCTTGAACAGCACCTAGACGTTTTGTATGGGCTTCAGCACCCCAATTACCTTTGAATGCTTTACGAAACCCTTGCTCAACGATTCTATCCTTAAAAAATGATTTGAAATTTGCTTCAATGAGACCAATAAAATTATCTTTATATTTATTTTGTTCTTTTTTGTCCGTTTTTTTATCTATATTTTTAAGTTGTTTCTTTTCTTTTCTAGTGAGGGTATCATCTTCTGTATATTCGCCTTTATGATAATAGTATTCCTCATCTATTTTACGTGTTATATCTTTCTTTTGAATTAAATAATATTCTCTGAACAAGTCATAAATAAGAGAACCAGATAATTCAACTCTTTTAAATCTGAAATTATCCCTGTCTGTGGGTTTTTCTTCCTTTGTATAAACTTTTAACAGTTTGTTCACCATATAACCTACAAAGTAGGATTTTTCTAAAAAATTAAGTTCTCCTATATGTGGTAAAAAATAATCAGAGAGGATTTCTATAACGCCGGAAATGGTTCCTCTCTTTGTTAATTCGGCTATAAATTCAAGCGCATTTTGTTGATTAAAAATTTTATTCGCATCATGTACCGAAGGGATAAATAAATCTATATAATGGTTTTTGTTATTTTCAAGTTCATCGTCTAAATTTGTTAAGAGACAAGTTTGAATAATGTCTTTATCCGATATGACACCAAGAGCACGCATTAAAATAAAAAGCGGAACAGGTTTTTTAACATTTGGAACAGAAACCACAATTTGATTATTGCTTAAAGATGGTGAAGGTGCTAGAAATTTTACAGAGGTAGTTCTAATGGGTTTTGAAGTATCTTCAGAAACAGATCTGATTTCAGCCGAATAACTATAAATATTGTCATCACTATTTTCTCTAATGTAAAGCATATTATCGGCAAACTTCTCCTGTGAAATAAGAACCTTTTCTTTTCCGTCTATAATAAAATAACCTCCTGAATCGTTCCTACATTCTCCCATATTAAATCTGACATCTTTGTTAAGTGTATTTAAAATACACAAATCAGAATGAAGCATAATTGGAAAACGACCTAGATAAATTCTAGGCAATGATACATTGTGCTCTTTTTTTTCATTTCCAATATAGTAAATAAAATCTACATCTACATCGTAATGAATTGTAATTCCATAAGTCATATTTCTTAAACGCGCATCATTCGGAAACATGTAATGTGAATTATTGTCATCATATATTACTGGTTTGCCATAATAAATTTTATTTCCATCTTTACCCCCTAAATATAATAAACATTCGTTTCTTTTTCCGGATTCATTTCCTTCATCTTCTCGCTCAATAAACCGAATAGGATTATTTTCTCGTAAAATGCGTTTAATTCCATTTCTAAAAAACTCGTTGTATGATTCTAAATGGTGTGAAACCAAGCAAGTCGGATTATCTTTAAAATACTTATCAATTAATTTCCAAGAGATGCTTTCTTTATTGGTGTCTTTATCCATTTTATATTATAATAATCATATTTTTTTAAAATGTAATTATTATATATATTATTGTTAAAATTTATGGTTATTGATTATTCTTTTTTGTTTTATTGTGTCTATTTCTACCTCTTTTTGTTGTCAATCTAAATTTTTTTTTATCACCTACTTTATCATTGAAATTTGTAATAGAGAATTCCGTCCATTCTTGTGTAGGTCTATCCTTCAAATACGGGCAGAATTTGTAATACTGTCTATGTTTTTTACAAAATTCATCTTTATTGAATGGTATACCACAAGAATTACCAAAACGCCCAACAAAACTCATATTCTTTGCAAGGGTTGTATCGCAAACGATTCCGTCTACGGCGCCATGTGGTGAAAACGGTTTAGGTCTACTAGGATCTGACATATATTCTCTCGCGTCTAAATCATAATGTGAACATACTGTTCTGGAACAAGGATTGTCGTCTTTCTGTAAATAAACATCATAATGGTCAGCAATTATTTTTTTTGCTATATCAATATTTATTTTACCCTTGTGTTCATCCATAAGGTCCCCTAATCGAACTAATCTAGCGCCTTGATGTCTTCTAACATCATAAAACCCTGAATTTTGCACTTCTAAATTTCTAATTTTTTCATCGTATGGCGCATTAAAACCAATAAAAAAACCGTTTTTTGTCCTCTCTATATTATGATGTTTAAGTCCTAATTCAATTCGTAAAATTTCATTTGTATTAATGTCGCCAAATAACCAAGAATTCGCATAATCGCCTGAATTTCCTTTTAAAAGTATTTCACAATATTCATCCAATGTATTTCCATATTGCATAGCCTGTCTAATTCTATAACCAATTGGAAAACGTTTTTCGTAAGGAATAAACCCGCCGATTGTTGTTTCTGTTCCTATAATCCCTTTATCAGTAACAAAAAAATCCGTACCACTCCAAATCCAACAAGGACTAGTTTGCATAATAAAACGATTACCTTTTGATGGGTTTAAATCTAAAACTATATTAGAATATTGTCCATCAATAAAATCTGTAAAACTATTATGTGCGCAAACTATTTTACCGTCTGTTGTCCAATCGCCAACAGCCATAAAAGCACTACATCTATCAGGAGATCCACCTTCTTTTCCTATACGTGTTTGAGATTTTGTTGAATACCAATAAGAAATAGACATATAAAAATTCCACGCGATTATTTCGTCAACGGTTGTTTCGCAACCATTCGCTACGCACCCTTCAGCAATGCCTTCCATTTCGTCGTATAATTCTTTAAATTCTTTTTCTGTCATTTCTTTAAAATCATTTGAAATCTCTGTTATAAAATATTCCCATTCCATTCCAAAACTTTCCATCATGAAAAACTTTAACATTTTTTGGATTTCTTTAAAATTGTTTGCGCATAAGTAACCATACGCATATCCACGTTCTTTTGGTTCACCTTTAATTGAAATATATTTCCATCCATTTTTGTCATATGATAAACCATTTTTTATTTTTGTTGCCATATATAATAATAATAAATTTATTTTATAAAATTATTATTTTTTTTAATATTATCATTCGACTTTTTTACATATTAATCATAAGCAAACCTATTAAAACAAATAACAAAATCCATGGAAGCAATACTAACAACCAAGAAAGTCCTACATGTCCATCTTTGCATATTAAATTAAGAATATATGTCCAAAACAATATATAAATAAATTTAATGACAAAAATTAATGTTGTATTTGGTACACGACAAGAAAAAGAACCTACGTTATAACTATTTGAATTGCCTAGATTTTGTAATACTACTAAAAGTAGAAATAACATAGATATAACAAAATATAACATTGCTGGAGTGCATAGTTCCTTTAAACTTTTAGGGAAAGAACTCATTTTAAATTATAATTAGAAAATAAAAATTTATTAAAATGCCGCTCTAACTGTATTTAAATTTATTGTGTTCGGTAGTTGTTTCCATGGTTGAGGATTAACTGGCCCAGGGTAACCATTAATACCATTATACGCACTTCCTAAACCAAATTGAATTTGTCTTCCTAAATTAATTAAATCTTGACCTATAAACCCACCTCTTTGTCTTTTTGTTATGGCTTTTGTTTTTTTTATGTTTTTTCTTGAACGTTTTCCACCACCAGAGAAAGGCGGTTGCGCACCAGTAGCAATCATTCTTGTTTGTGGATCCACATTATAATTGTTTAGTGCCAAATAATTACTATCTCCTTGAACACCGTTTACGCCAGGACCACTATTTGAAGACCATGATTTGCCTACGAGTCCATTAGGATAAGGAATTCCTGAATTTCCACCATTCATTTTTTTACCACCGCCGAATGATGTACCACAATTACATCCACCATTTTGAGAACCTTGAGGATTTAAAAAAGGCGTAGCTAGTCCATTAACAACAGGACCAGTATTAGGCATTGTTGGATTGGTTCCGTTCGGATTTAAAGGCATGCCACCAACTCGAGTTCTTGATGAAAAAACAAGAGGCATTGGAATTGGCAATGGCGCTACTATATCTTTATCGGCATTTATACGTTTACGTTTACCTTTTCCTAAATTTTTACGTGTGTTTTTAGAACATCCCTTCATTTTATACATTTTTTGATTTTTTTTATGACTTTTTCTATTTCTAGTATGTCTACTCATTTTATAATATATGTTAAGAAATTATTCGATATCAACGTGTGTTAAGAAATGTCTTCTGCAACACATTTTTTTCATATTTAATTCATCAAGTGTTTCTCCTTCAGGTGTCTTTTCCACGAATTCCTTTGTTAAATAAAGAACCTTATCAACGTCAATAGATTCTCCGTTATTTTTTTTGGCAAATTTCTTTTTACGCACCTGTTCTTGATAGTAGCGATATTTATTTGCTATAACCATACCGCACGTAAAGCATTTCACTGGAATAATCATGTTTTATAATATATCTTAGTATATTATTCTTATATAATTTTAATTTAAATCAATTTTTTTATAATATAATAACTATTATGCTTTCTGTTATACAAAATTATAAAAAACATCATCTAAACGAACGATTAGAATGGGATGAATATTTTATGTCGATCGCATTTTTAGCATCGTGTAGGTCACCATGCGAGAGGTTAAATGTTGGTTCTATTATAGTAAAAAACAATAGATTGATTTCTATGGGTTATAACGGTTATATACAAGGCGCGCCACATATAAGTCGCATTCAAGACAATCACGAACAATCTATAATTCATAGTGAAATTAATGCCATTACAGATTGTGCTAAAAGGGGTGTTTCATTAGAAGACTCTAAAATATATATAACTCATTACCCATGTATAAATTGTTTCCGTTCAATAGCAGCATGTGGCATTAAAGAAGTTATTTATTTGGACGATTATAATAATAATGCAATTGTTAAAGAGTTAGCCGAAGACGCAGGTATTATAATTAAGCAACTTTCGGGCAATTTCCATAACATTTGCTTTTGAAATAGTAATAATCTAATTTAGAATCTTTGTTATATGCTGGACCATCAACGTTGCCGGGGATACATTTATTGGAGTTTGTCCAAATACAAGATTTAGTATTTTCAAAAAAATTATTATTAAATTTTACTTTATTACACAATTCACTAGTTGTATTTTTTTTACCACCACACTTTTTTTTATAAAGACGTTCTGCTTCTTCCTTCTTTTGAGCATAACTTTTTCTATTACTTGCAACCATGCCTTCAATAGGAACGGGTTCTGCGTTAAAATTTAATCCAATTACATTTATAAACATTATTAAAGAAATAATAAAAAACGCAGCAATACATATCTTTAGAATATACTTCAATTCCATTTTATATATTCTAAATATAATTATTCCAAATATAATTATTTTATAGTTATATTTCATAATGGCAAGAACAAGAAGCAATCGCAAATCTCTCATGAAATCTATTAAAAATACAACTAATAAGGTTTTACCTGCGGTTGATAATGGACTTAAAACTGTAGGAAGTGTCACTAAAACTTTAGCAAAAAAATCTGTTCCAATTGTTGAAAAAG
>Ga0214919_10003253_pt1 | contig 24739 bp, 23 predicted proteins | sample LL1503_MetaG_FD_177994 | JGI IMG/M metagenome (GOLD analysis project Ga0214919, IMG submission 177994) | Freshwater microbial communities from Lake Lanier, Atlanta, Georgia, United States - LL-1503 | ecosystem: Environmental > Aquatic > Freshwater > Lake | place: USA: Georgia | collected... | reverse complement strand
ATGCTTCGAGCGTTGTTTTCATTGTGAGCAACATACGCTTCACATCTGGGTGATCAATGATCGGTGAACTTTCACCAGCTGGTGCACCTGGCGCACGACCCTGTCGACGATCTTTGGCATATTGCAACGACTGTTGATACGCACGATCGCCCAACGAAAGTCCTTGTAAACCAACCGATAAACGGGCCTGGTTCATCATCGTGAACATGTACTGCATGCCGCGGTTCTCTTCACCGATCAAATAACCAACCGCACCACCGTTGTCGCCATACGACAACACACAAGTGGGGCTCGCATGAATACCTAGCTTGTGCTCGACCGAGACACACTTGACATCGTTGTGGCGGCCAAGTGAACCGTCATTGTTCAACAGATATTTCGGAACGATGAAACATGAAATTCCCTTTGTTCCTGGAGGTGCATCGGGAGTACGGGCCAACACCAGGTGAATGATGTTTTCGGCCATGTCGTGCTCGCCGAACGAGATATAAATTTTGGTGCCAGTGATGTTGTACGTACCATCGGCATTCTTGACTGCCTTGGTGCGAACTGCACCAACATCGCTACCCGCATCTGGCTCGGTGAGGTTCATCGTGCCTGACCATTCGCCAGTAATCATCTTGGGCAAATAGGTCATACGTTGATCTTCGCTCCCGTGATACATCAACGCATCAATCGCACCTTGGGTCAACAACGGGCACATTGAAAATGCCATGTTGGCCGCAGTCATCATTTCTTGAATGGCGATACCAATCATCCACGGAAATCCGCCACCGCCGTAGCCGCTCTCGAATGGCACTGCTCCCCAACCAGCGTCAACATAAGCCTTGTACGCAGCCGGGAAACCTGGCGCTGTTGTAATTGTCGAGTCAGCATTGAGTTTCACACCAAAGTTGTCGCCCACTTTGTTCAGCGGCGCAACTTTGTCCTCCATGAAACGTGCGGCTTCTTCAAGTAGGTCACGCACCATTGATGAATCGGCATCAATGAATCCGGGTAATTGCAAAATACGGTCGAGACCGCAGACGCGGTTCAGAACGAAATCAATATCGGCGAGAGGTGCTCGGTAATCAGTCACAGACCCAACACTAGGTCGCGACGATTAGGCACCAGTGAGCGTGCGCCAATTAGTTGGGTAGGCAGTCGTCACTTGTGCAGGGGTCATTCGTAACGTTGCTTCAGGAACCATGTCGACAATTGAACGACCTTCGGCATAGTGATGCACATTGCCAACACCCTTAAACAGATCAGCACGAGTTGTCACCAGATCGGCTGGCGGGTTGGCATCAAAGAATCCCCACATGGTGAAGGCAATCGTGAGGTCATGAATGACTGGGGCGCGGCTGTATAGCGAAGCCCGACGTAACGCGATATTCAGACAGCCACGTATGGCATCGGCGGTCACGAGTCCACCGAGCAGGTGCAAACGATTACTTAGACGGTTTGCCAGCAACAATGCATAACCCTGGTCAGGTCCCTGAAAACCCAAATGCTCACCGACGGGTTGAAACCCTTCGATGTCGGTCGGACGATCGTTCACCCACGACTGCGGCGCCACATCGGGCGAACCGTAGACGCGGACATCGTTCAGAACTGGGGTGGGGGCAAATTGTGGTGCAGACATCGCTTACTACCGTATTCGCTCAGACGCCCGAATGTAGGAGTCCGTAGATCAAAGATTCTTCAAGGGCCCGCCACGAGGCTTCGATGATGTTTGGGCTGACTCCAATTGTGGTCCACGAACGCTCGCCGTCAGTCGCGTCGATGAGCACTCGAGTGATCGCACCAGTCGCTGTGGCACCATCGAGGATGCGCACCTTGTAGTCGGTGAGGTGAATGCGATCAACATTCGGGTATGCCTGCGACACGGCGGCACGAAGCGCCGTATCAATGGCATTAACGGGACCATTTCCTTCGGCCGTATACACATGGCGTGTGGCCGAACCTTCTGGTCCGACCCACACCTTGACTGTTGCTTCAGTCGTGAAGTCGCCATTGGCAGTTTCATCGGTGATGACTCGCATTGACTCAACCTTAAAGAATGACTGTTCCCATCCGGTGGCCTTACGCATGAGCAATTCAAGCGATGCATCAGCGGCTTCGAAGTGGTAACCCTCGTGCTCGAGACGCTTCAAGTCATCAATGACCTGGTTGATTGCCGGTCCATCAAGTTCTAAACCAAGTTCATCGGCCTTAATATTGATTGTTGCTTTGCCAGCCATTTCGCTCACAACAAAGCGGGTGCCGTTACCGACCAAACTTGGGTCAACATGTTCGTAAGCATCTTTCGCACGAACGATGGCGCTCACATGCAAACCAGCTTTATGAGCGAACGCACCAGTACCGACATACGGAGCCTGCGGATTCATTGGGCGATTCAAAACTTCGGCAACATGATTGCTTACTGCGGTCAACCGATCAAGGCGACCTTCTGGCAAACACTGATAACCCAACTTCAATTGCAAGTTCGGGATCACCGTCGTGAGGTTGGTGTTGCCGGTGCGCTCACCCAGACCATTCAATGTTCCCTGCACATGACCAGCGCCGCTCAATACAGCAGCCATCGAGTTTGCAACGGCACAACCAGTGTCGTCATGGCAATGAATACCGATCGTGACATCGTTGCCGACATGGCTTTTCACTTTGGCCACGATCACTTGCACTTCAGGAGGAAGGCTTCCACCATTGGTGTCGCACAAAACCAAGTGGCTCGCACCCTTCATGACTGCTGCTTCAAGGGCGCGCAGGGCAAATTCTTCATTGCGCTTAAAACCATCGAAGAAGTGTTCCATGTCAACTAGCACGCGCCGACCGTTGCCCTTGAGGTATTCAACCGAGTCGGCGATCATCGCGATGCCTTCTTCGAGCGTGGTCTGCAATGCATTGATGACGTGATAGTCCCAACTCTTGGCAACAATGCACACAGCACTGGTGTTGGCATCGATGAGGTGACGCAACGTGGCGTCGTCGTCAACCTTGCCCTTGGGGCGACGAGTTGAACCAAAGGCAACCAAGGTGCTGGTGGTGAACTTCAATTCGGTTGCCGCGCGAGCAAAGAACTCGATGTCTTTCGGGTTAGCGCCAGGCCAGCCACCTTCGATGTAATGCACTCCCAAGTAATCGAGCTGTTCGGCAATACGAAGCTTGTCTTCAACCGACGCCGAGACGCCCTCGACCTGCAGACCGTCGCGCAATGTGGTGTCGAATACTTCGATCATTTTATTTTGCATGTTGCTCATGGGTTTTCTCTCTGTGGTTGAGGTTCATTCCGAGAAACAGAAAAGCCGCCCGGTGGGCGGCTGACTGCGCACGAGAACGAACCCGTGCGCTAGCGAATAATGATGATTGCTGCAGTGTTACGGGAAGTAGTCACGGCGTTCATTAGTTCTCAGTCAACAGGATTCTGCACCCAGTGTCAACGCCAAGGAGATATTTCCTGATGCTTCCGAGATCGCGGTCAATCTCGGTAAGGTTCGGGAATGGCCGAACCTAAGCGCGAACTCTCCCCCGGTATGCAGGAACAACTCGATCTTGGCTACGTATTCGGCGGACTTGCCACCTTTGGCCAGCGCCCTTTTCTGACCGAGCCATCACAACTCGACGAGTGGCAACCTCACGTCGCCATTGTGGGTGCGCCCTACGACAACTCGACGACTAATCGCCCCGGCGCCCGCTTTGGCCCGCGTGCTATTCGTTCGCAAGCCTACGAACCGGGCAGTTATCACATGGACTTGGGTATCGAGATTTTCGATTACCTCGAAGTTGTCGACTTTGGCGATGCGTATTGCCCACACGGTCAGACTGATGTCAGCTTGGCCAACATCAAAGCCCGAGTAAGCGAAGTGGCTCAGCGCGGAATCATTCCGATCACGCTTGGTGGAGACCATTCAATTACATGGCCGGCAGCGACTGCAGTTGCTGAGGCGAAAGGATTTGGCAACGTCGGCATGGTGCACTTCGATGCACACGCCGACACCGCCAACATTCTTGATGGCAACTTGGCGAGCCACGGAACTCCGATGCGCCGACTGATTGAGTCGGGAGCGATACCGGGCAAGAACTTTGTGCAAGTTGGTCTACGCGGATACTGGCCACCCAAAGAAATTTTCGATTGGATGCGCGAACAAGGAATGCGTTGGCACACCATGGACGAAATCTGGCAACGTGGATTTCAGACCGTGATGCAAGATGCAGTCGCCGAAGCATTAAGTGCTGCCGACAGTTTGTATATCTCAATTGACGTCGACAGTCTTGATCCGGCGTTCGCACCCGGAACTGGCACGCCCGAGCCAGGCGGCATCATGTCAGCAGATTTGTTACGCATGGTGCGTGCGTTGTGTCTCGAACACAATGTTGTCGGTATCGACATTGTTGAAGTTGCACCGGCCTACGACGTGAGCGATCTCACCGTCAATGTGGCGCATCGCTTAGCTTTCGAATGTATGGCTGGCCTTGCGGCCCGCCGCCGCAATCAACAATGACTTAGTTTTTCTGGTGGCGAAAACGTGCGGATTTCCGCACGTTTTCGCCACCAGATTCACCAAGGGTTATTTGGCGAGTTCACACCAGTGGGCGTACTTGGCTTCTTGGCCGCGTACGACGCGTGCATACATCTGACCAATTGCAGTTGTTGCCGGGCCAGGTGCCGGAACTGAACGATCGTCAACAGATGCGACTGCGCTCACTTCGGCTGCTGTTCCACACACAAAGATTTCATCGGCGATGTAGAGATCACTACGGGCAATATTGTCAACGCGAATATCAATGCCAAGATCGCGTCCGATTTCCATCACTGAGTGCTGAGTAATGCCTTGAAGGGCACCAGCCGACATTGGCGGAGTCAAGATGATGCCATTGCGTGAGCAGAAGATATTTTCTCCGGTGCATTCGGCAACGAGACCATTCGGAGCCAACATAATGGCTTCGTCATAGCCGGCGCGCAATGCTTCAACCTTCGCCAACGACGAGTTGACATAGTTACCAACAGTCTTGGCAGCAGGCGGCATGGTGTTGTGATCGTGACGTGTCCACGAAGAAATCTTCATGCGAACACCCTTGGTTAACGCATCGTCACCTAAGTAAGCACCCCATGGCCAGCAAGCAATGGCAACATCAACTTTGCACGGCAAAGTGTTGAGTCCCATTTCGCCGTAGCCGTAGTACGCGAGCGGACGCACATAGCACGACGGCAAACCGGTTGATGCAACGGTGTCTTTGGTGGCCTGAACGAGTTCTTCAACGGTGTACGGAATTTCCATACCAAGAATGTGCGCGCTGCGGAACAAACGCTCGATGTGCTCGGTGAGGCGGAAAATCGCGGTGCCCTTAGACGTCTCATAGGCGCGGATTCCTTCGAAGACTCCGGTGCCGTAGTGCAAGGTGTGGGTGAGCACATGTACTTGCGCCTTATCCCAATCGACCAATTCGCCGTTCATCCAAATTTTTGGGGTGGGGATCAATGTGGGCATTGCAGACTCCGTTCGAAATTTCTGTTAGTTAGATTAGTTGGTAACGAGTTGGGCTTAGCCCTTAATTCGGGACACAATCGCGTCAGCGATCTCGACTGTGCTTCCGGCAACGGGATCGGCGCAAGCTGCACGAATGCGATCAGCAGCCTGTGTTTCACCCAAAAAGTCGAGCATTAAGGCCGCCGACAAAATTGCTGCGGTCGGATTGGCTTTGCCCGTTCCGACAATGTCGGGGGCCGAACCATGCACAGGTTCAAACATGCTAGGACCAGTACGAGCTGGGTTGAGGTTGGCCGATGAGGCCAAACCAATACCGCCCGAAACCGCTCCACCGAGGTCGGTCAAGATGTCGCCGAACAAGTTGTCGGTCACGATGACGTCATAACGATGCGGGTCTTGCACGAAGTAAATACATGCAGCATCAACATGGTTATAGGCAGTTCCGATATGCGGGTACTCGGCAGCAACTTCATTGAAAGCGCGTTCCCACAAGTTGCCAGCAAAAGTCAACACGTTGGTTTTGTGCACCAAGGTGACGTGCTTACGCTCGCGCTTGTTTGCCAGTTCGAATGCATATCGAATACAACGCTCGACACCCATGCGCGTATTGACGCTTCCCTGTGTCGCAACTTCGTGCGGTGTTCCCTTACGCAACACGCCACCTTCACCCACGTACGGGCCTTCGGTATTTTCTCGAATACAAATGAAGTCGTGCGGCTTGGTGTGGCCAGGTGCAATACCAATGAACGGACGCTGGTTGATGTACAGATCAAGCTCGAAGCGCATCTTAAGTAACAAACCGCGCTCAATGACTCCGGGTGGAACATCAGGTGTTCCGACTGCGCCAAGAAGAATGGCGTCGAAAGCGCGCAACTGGTTCAGTACGTCATCAGACAAAATCTCGCCGTCTCGCAAGAAACGTGCTCCGCCGAGGTCGAAGTCGGTGGTGTCAATGTTGACTCCGGCTGCTCGGACCACTTTGAGGGCCTGGATAGTGACTTCGGGTCCGATGCCGTCTCCGCCGATCACGGCAATACGGTGCGCTGTTGTTGCTGCCATAAGTCCAACATCGTACGGGCTAGGGCGTCAACCCATACATTCCACACTGATTCGACATTCAAGGAAGCCCGCTGTCCTGCGGTAATTCGCAAGTCTCGGCCCTGCCATCGCAAGGTTTGCCGCCTGGCGTTACCCTGTGGGCATGGCCCAGGTACACCACCTCACCGCAACCGCTCTCGAGCGCCTTCAAGCCGAATTTCACGACCTCACCACCCGAGGCCGTATTGAGGTTGCCGACAAAATCGAACGTGCCCGCGAGATGGGCGACCTCAAAGAAAATGGCGACTACCACGCAGCCAAAGACGAACAAGGTCATATGGAAGGCCGCATCCGCCATCTTGAATCAATTCTTGAAAATCATGTGCTCGTTGAATCAGCTGATGGCGATGTGGTCGGACCAGGAAAGCTCGTGACGTTGTCGATTGACGGCGATGAACCCGAAACCTATTACCTCGGTTCACGCGAAGAGAAGTTTGCTGGCGCGGCAACCATGACTCCCGAGTCGGCACTTGGTCAAGCAATTCTCGGTCGTGGCATTAACGAGACCGCCGAGTACGAAACTCCCAACGGCTCAAAATTGAACGTGACGATCATCAGCGTGGAGCTGCCCTGAGCTCAGAAAATTCCAGTAACGAAACCGGTATCCCCCCGCTGCCACCTGGACGAGAATTCGAATTACCAGGTCGTGGAACCACGTTCATTCGTGAACTGCCCGGCCCACATCCCGATGCTCCAGTGGTGTTATTGCTTCATGGTTGGACCGCAACCGCAGATCTCAATTGGTTCGCGGTGTATGAAACTCTTGGCCAACACTTTCGCGTGATTGCGTTAGATCATCGCGGACATGGTCGTGGCATTCGAACACGCAAACCATTCCGCTTAGCCGACTGCGCCGACGACGCAGCATGTTTGTTAGCCGAACTCGGCATCAAAAAAGTGATTCCAGTTGGTTATTCAATGGGTGGACCTATTGCTTTATTGATGTGGCGTCGTCACCGATCAATCGTTGATGGATTGATGTTGTGTGCAACTGCCGGAAGTTTCGCTCATAGCCGCGGGGAACGCATGGGTTTTCTCGGACTCACAGGGATGGGTGCTTTGGCGCGTCTGACTCCCCCATCGGCCCAAGAGTGGTTGACCGAAAGACTTTTCTTACGTCGAAAAGCATCGAAGTGGGGTCCGTGGGCAATGAGCCAAATTGAACTTCACGATTGGCGCATGGTTTTAGAAGCCGGTCACGCCATCGGAAATTTCTCGGCACTTGAATGGCTCCCAGAAATTGATGTTCCGACTTCTCACATCATCACTTTGCGTGATCCAGTGATACCTGTGCATCGACAATTGAAGTTGTATTCCGAAATTTCACAAGCCAAAGCAGTACGCATTGACGGAGAACACGACGCGATCGTTGTTCTGGCCCCAAATATGGGCCAGATGATCGTTGACGGAGTCAATTCAATTATTGAGCGAAATAGCCATGAATCCACGCAGGTTGCGCCGTGAAGAATCGCACCCGTGCCGGAATCATTGCACTCAGTGCTCCGGCAATTTACTACTTGATCAAAAAGCGTGGCGGTGGCACAAAGATAACGAGTGCGATTCGCCGCGGAACTTTGGTTGCTCGTAATGCCGAAATTGTGAGCTTAGGTGCACGTGTCGGAGCAACCTATGCATCGGCATCGGCTCGCAAAGTTTTTTCGTCCGCCGAACGACGCATTGAAATCAACCACGAAACCGAGTTGAAGACTGCCGCACAGGTTTCTGAACGCCTGGGCAATATGAAGGGTGCGTTGATGAAGCTTGGCCAGATGGCCAGCTACCTCGATGATGGTTTGCCCGCACCGATGCGCGCCGCCTTGTCGCAATTACAAGCCAGCGCCCCACCAATGTCAAGTGATCTCGCTGCTGAGGTTATTGAACGCGAACTTGGCGCGGCTCCCGACAAGATTTTCATCGAATGGGATCCTGTTCCCATTGCTTCAGCATCAATCGGTCAAGTGCATCGTGCAGTCATAGTTGATCCCGTGACTGGCAAAGAACGCGCCGTTGCCGTCAAGGTGCAGTATCCCGGTGTCGACAAAGCCATTGATGCCGATCTTCGTAATGCCGACCTTCTTGGCTCGCTATTGCAACAAGGTTTTAGTGGGCTTGACCCGAGCGACATGGTGCAAGAAGTCAAAGAACGAATTCGTGAAGAACTTGATTACTCACGTGAAGCACAAAATCAACAACTCTTCGCCGACTACTACCGAGGTCACCCGTACATCAGTGTTCCAGAGGTGATTCCGGCATTTAGTACTTCACGGGTTCTCGCCACCGAACTCGTGAACGGAATGTCATTTGCTGAATTGATGCAACAAGATCAAGAGCAAAAGAATCTCACTGGCGAGTGTCTTTTTCGATTCGTCTTTCGCAGTTTGTACGGCATGCATAAATTCAACGGCGATCCGCACCCAGGTAACTACATCTTTCACGAAGATGGTCGAGTGACATTCCTCGACTTTGGATTAGTCAAACATTTCAGCGACAGCGAAATGAATACGTTTATCTCGATGGTGAAATCTGCGGCCTACGAAAGTGATATCCCCACGTTTCGTTCGGTCTTAGAAAACGCCGGAATGTTAAAGCGTGATGCTCCCGTAAAAACTGCCGATGTGGGCACCTACTTTGGACGTTTTTACGAACCAGTTCGCAAAGACCAAGACATCACCTGGACTCCGGAATATTCAAGCGGAATTGTGCGCCACACATTTGATCGTTCAAGTCCGATTGCACAATATGCAACGGTTCCCAAACCATTTGTGTTTATTCAGCGCATCAACCTTGGCCTGTACGCAATTCTTGGCGAATTAGGTGCAAGCGGCAACTACCGCCGAATATCCGAAGAAATTTGGCCATTCGCTGACGGTGAGCCCAGCACCGAAATGGGTCAGCGTGAAGCGGAATGGATAGCCCAACACGGCTAGCCTCTTCCAGATGTCATCACGTACATCTCGCGCCTTGCTCGCACTCACACTTTCGTCCACTCTTTTGATTGCTGCATGTGGCGGCGACGATTCGTCAACCACAACTGATGTGTCGACTACCGATGCATTAGCTTCGACCGCTGATTCGGCACCCTCAGATCCCGCCGATTTGATTGACGAGCCCACAGTTTCATTGCCTACCGAAATGCCAACCGAGTTGGTCATCACCGACATCACCGAAGGTGAGGGCGAAGCAGCTGTTGATGGTTCAACTGTGTACGTGTATTACGTCGGTGTGTTGACTAAAGACGGAAAGCGTTTCGACGGCAACTACGGAGGCGATCCATTTGCCGTCACACTCGGATCCGGTGCAGTCATCCCCGGTTGGGAACAAGGCTTGATCGGCATCAAGGCCGGCGGACAACGTCAGTTAGACATTCCGTCAGAACTCGCCTATGGCGCCTCCGGATCGGGCGATGCGATTCCACCCGACTCGGCAATTTCATTCATCGTTGATGCGGTAGCAATCGTGCCGCCCATTGATCCTGCCGATGCCCCCGAAATCACCATTAAGGGCGCTGCCAATGTTGACAAGCTCGTCAGTGACGATCTCGTTGACGGCAAAGGCGACGAAGCAAAAGCCGGTTCGAATGTTCTCGTACACATCATTGCCTACCGCGCCGACACTGGCGAACAGTTGGCCAGCACTTGGGGCGACCCCAGTCCAGTTGCGTTGCTTCTAAAAGATGGCGGTTCATTGCCTGGACTCATTGAAGGTATTCCCGGCATGAAAGTTGGCGGTCGTCGCCAACTGACCATTCCGTTTGCTGATGCATTCGGAACCGACGGAAACACCAGTATGAAGTTGCCGGCTTCAACCGACCTTGTTGTCGTTATTGACTTACTGTCAACTTTCTAAAACTCAACCGTTCGGCGGCGGGGGCGGCGGGTTGCCACCACCCATGGGCGGCATGTCGGCAGCAGCATTCCCGGTTTGTGTTGCTGAGGTTCCAGCAAAGCATCCGATGATGTACGGGAACGCGTCAGTTACGTGATAGCGATACGTTCCGTCTGGCCCGATACGTCCGTTGCATTCATCAAGAACGTTTGTCTTACCTGTTGAGTTGTAGGTGTAGGCCTTCCACGAATACGAAGTGGGATCACCAGTCATGTCGTAACCCGAAATGAACTGTGCCGTATCTGTGCAATCAACATCGAGACATCCGACCGAGTTGTAGATCGGGAATCCGTCCAGCGCATATCCAATGATGACCGAACTCGTGAGATTGCAATACACATCTGAGTACAACGCGTGATTGTGATAGTCGGCGGCGTAGCCGGTGTGTCCGCCACAGGTATCAAGAATCCCGTTGTACACCGGATCACCAAATGCTTGATCAGTGGGAACTGGGCCTTCGGTCGGACCATAGATTGGCAATCCTGTTGTGGTGAAACCAAGAGTTCCTAGAACATCAGCGATAGAAGTGGTCGACGCTGCCACAGTTGGCTTCAACGGAACACGCCACACCCACGTTTGTTCTTTCAGACCATTCGGCGTCAACGGCTCAAACGTGTAACTCGGCATGCCGTTTGATGTCACAACGAGTTCGGTGTCGGTGCACTCAACCGATACTTCGGGCATTGCATATTCTTCGCCAGGTCCAGTGACCGCAATCAAATCTGGGAAAACCGAAGTCGGACATTCACCAAGCGCAGGCAACGCGCTGTTGGCAGGCACCTCGGGCGTAGGAGCCTCGGTCGCCACTACTTCTGCCCCGGTCGTTGTCGTCTGTTCAACTACTCCAGTGTCGGGCACCACAGTTGAGGTGTCGGCGTCAGATGATGAACTACAAGCAACTAACGTAAATGCAACAGTCGCCAAAGCAATCGGTCGAGAAATTTTCATTCCGACAGTCTGACAACTCTGCAATGATAAGTCGCTGCTTTTTTGGTAAGAGTTCGGTGCGAATTAGCTACACAGTCCGTCCCACCAAGCTTCGAGAACATCCGGGATTCCACCCATACCTCGCTCAGACATGTTCTTCACTTCATCGGGTTGATCACTTGTACGCATCACCGTGGCAATTTTTCCGTCGCAAATCGCGATACAAACTCGCACGCGCTGACGTTTTGGGTGTTCACTCGGCCGAGATGTCGGCGCATAGTCGGGAGTGGGAGCTTCTTCAATCGGTGCCGCCCAGCCGGTGACGACCAAGCAACCGGCTTTAGTTGTGGGAGGTCGCGGATTGTTCAGCATCAATTCGTACGGGTTGGCTTCGATCGCAATTTGCCAATCGTGATTTTCGTTTTCGGGCATGGCGTATAAGCGCGCAAAATCAATTTCAAAAGGGTCTTCTAATTCGGCGTGCACCAAAGAGTCAATAAATTGCGCAACAAGCAGCGCTGGTTCGTGAATGTCGTCGGTGTTGTCATCAAGAGTTTTTGTCATGCCCGTACTGTGGGAATGGCACAATATGAACGGCGATACTTACAAAAGCATCGCTAGATCTTTCGCAGCCTTGACGACTGCGATGCCATGTCGTTCGCCTGGCTTGCGCGATAAACGTTCAATCGGACCGCTCACACTGATTGCCGCAACGACGATTCCTTGCGCGTTGACAACCGGGGCACTCACTGACGCAACACCTGCTTCGCGTTCACCTATTGATTGAATCCAACCGCGCTTGTCGACGCGTTCTCCGGCCAACACGTGTCCAGCCGATCCGGCATCAAGTGGCAACAACGAACCTTCAGGAACAATCCAACGCAGTCCGTGTGGTGACTCAAGTGAGACAACGCAACGGCGACCTTCACCCTCACGTATGTACAACTGCACTGATTCACCGGTCGTGGTGCGCAACTCATCAAGCACCGGTCGAGCGATGTCCATCAACGGCAAGGCGGATGAAGCGGCCTTGCCCATGCTGACCAGACCCATTCCTAAAGCAAATTTGCCGTTGGTTTCGCGCCGTACTAGTCCGTGATCTTCGAGAGCCGAGGCCAAACGATGCGCAGTTGCCCGCGGCATGCCGGTGACTTCTTGTAATTCGACGAGCGACGACGGACCGTTGGCTTCAAGGGCACGCAAAACCGCAACAACCTTGTCAACAACTCCGACGCCCGATATGCTGTCCATACAGTAAGAATACTATCCCACATACTGAGAAACAACACACTCGAGATCATTGAGGAAATTATGAGCAACCCCAACACCCTCGCCCAGAAAGTTTGGGACAACCACGTCGTGCACTCGGCTATCGACGAACCCGATCTTTTGTACATCGACTTGCACCTCGTTCATGAAGTGACAAGCCCGCAAGCCTTCGATGGTCTGCGTTTAACCAAGCGCCCGATTCGTCGCCCAGAACTTACGATTGCAACCGAAGACCACAACGTGCCGACGGCCGACATTCACTTGCCCATCGCCGACCCGATCTCGGCCCGCCAAGTTGAAGTGATGCGCAATAACGCCAAAGAGTTTGGCGTTGAGTTGTTCTCGATGGGCAATCCTTTGCAGGGCATCGTGCACGTCATCGGACCCGAGCAGGGACGCACTCTTCCCGGCATGACCATCGTGTGCGGCGACAGCCACACCGCAACGCACGGCGCATTTGGTTCGCTGGCCTTTGGTATCGGAACCAGCGAAGTCGAGCACGTGCTGGCAACGCAGACTCTCCCCCAAAGCCGTCCCAAGTGGATGAGCGTTGAAGTCAATGGAAAACTGTCCGCTGGCGTAACCGCTAAAGACATCATCTTGGCAATCATTGGCAACATCGGAACTGCTGGTGGCATTGGTTACGTCATCGAATTCCGCGGTTCAGCAATTCAGGCGTTATCAATGGAGGGTCGTATGACCGTCTGTAACATGACAATTGAAGCCGGTGCAAAAGCAGGACTCATTGCGCCAGACGACACCACATTTGAATACCTCAAGGGTCGTACTCACGCACCCAAGGGAGCCGAGTGGGACAAGGCAGTTGCCTATTGGAAGACTTTGAGCACCGATGCCGGCGCGAAGTTCGACAAAGAAGTTGTGATCGATGCCAGCACATTGGTGCCGCAAGTGACGTGGGGAACTAACCCTGCACAAGTCGCAAGCATTGATGCACCAATTCCATCACCAGACGATTTTGCCGATCCCACAACCCGCGAGACCGTTGCTCGTGCACTCGAATACATGGGTCTGACACCCGGAACATTGTTGCGCGATGTCAAAGTCGACACCGTGTTCATCGGTTCGTGCACCAATAGTCGTATTGAAGACTTGCGAGCTGCTGCTTCAGTGATGAAGGGTCGCACCGTCACCGTTCCGCGCGTGATGGTTGTGCCTGGAAGCCACTCGGTGAAAGCGCAAGCAGAGGCCGAAGGCTTGCACGAAATCTTCCGTGCGGCCGGAGCCGATTGGCGCGAACCCGGTTGTTCAATGTGCCTCGCAATGAACCCCGACAAACTCACTCAAGGTGAGCGATCAGCAAGTACGAGCAACCGCAACTTCGAAGGTCGTCAAGGCCGTGGCGGTCGTACTCACTTAGTGTCCCCCGAAGTCGCCGCGGCAACTGCAGTTGCCGGCACCTTCGCCACCCCAGCAGATTTAGTTTTAGGCCGATTTGAAGTGAAGGAAGAGTCATGAAGAGTGTTCAAATTCTCACAGGTAACGGAATCCCCTTGCGTCGTAGCGACGTTGACACCGACCAAATCATTCCTGCCGATTGGTTGAAGCGAGTGGAACGAACTGGCTTTGAAGCTGGTCTGTTTTCAACCTGGCGCGATGATCGCAGTTTCGTGTTGAACGATGAGCGTTACGCCGCAGCATCAATCTTGGTCGCTGGTCCATCGTTTGGTGTTGGTTCATCACGTGAACATGCAGTGTGGGCGATTCAGCAATACGGTTTTGATGCAGTGATTGCACCAAGCTTCAGCGACATCTTCCGCAACAACTGCACCAAGAATGGTTTGGCTCCGGTTGCATTGCCGATCGAGGCAGTGGAAAAAATATGGGCAGCAATTGAAGCCGACCCCAAGACCAACATCGTGGTCGATATGGAACGACTCATTGTTGAAGTTCCGAGCATTGGCTTAACCGAGTCGTTCCCGATGGAACCTCAGAACCAGCATCGTTTCTTGAACGGACTCGACGACATCGGCATCACGCTTTCGCACGCCGATCAAATCGCTAACTTCGAAACCTCACGCCCATCCTGGTTATCTAAATAACCTTGAGTTTCTGGTGCAGAATCGTTGCGGATTTCGCAACTATTCTGCACCAGAATCACTCGAGAAATTCAGCGAGGTTCGCGAGTTTCGGGTTATTGCTGAAGACTTCGATTGATTTGGTGATCGGCATGCGCATCGTGCGCTGCAAGATCGTTACTTGAGTGTGCTGGTTGTACTCAACCAATGTCACTGCCCAACCATCGCGGCCGGCACGAGCAGTTCGTCCCGAGCGGTGCAAGTAGTCCTTGTTGTCTTTAGCTGGCTCGTAATGAATCACTACCGCAATATCGTCAATATCGATACCACGTGCTGCCACATCGGTTGCCACTAAAACACTCAGTGAACCTTCCGCAAAACGTCGCATTGCTTTTTCGCGCGCCGGTTGCGCCAAGTCACCATGAATCGCCGCTGCATTTATTCCGAGGGCAATCAAGTTGTCAGTGACACGATCGCACACACGCTTGGTCTGGCAAAACACCACTGTCTTACCCGCACCGCGTGAAATCGCAGAAACAACTTTGTCTTTATCCATGTGGTGAGCGGCCAGCCACAAGTGGTGCATTGTTCCGACAGTGTCAGTTGCTTCATCAATCGCGACTTCAACCGGATTCGTCATGAACTGACGAATCAAGTGGCCAACGTCGCCGTCGAGAGTTGCCGAGAACAACATTGTCTGATTACGACCTGTGCAACGACGCAATACCCATTCAACTTGCGGGGTAAAGCCGTCGTCGGCCATACGGTCGGCTTCGTCGAGTACGACAACTTCAACTGCTGAAAGATCAATCTCGTTCGACTTCAACAAGTCGATTAAACGCAATGGTGTGGCAACAACAATCTCGATGCCCTTGGCCATGTGCTCAACTTGCTGGTGACGACTTGCTCCGCCGTACACCGCCAACACATGTCGACCTGAATGACGGGCTAACGGTTCAAGAACCTCGGCAACTTGCACGGCCAATTCGCGCGTCGGTACCAACACCAAGCCCAAGGGCTTCATCGGTTCGGCCTTCATTGAAATACGCGACAACATCGGCACACCAAAGGCGAGGGTCTTACCCGAACCGGTCTTGGCGCGGCCACACACATCGTGACCCTGCATCGCGACAGGAATCGCTTCAATCTGAATCGCGAATGGATTGGCGAAGCCAGCAGCAGCAAGACCTGCATCGACCTCGGGAGGAACCCCAAGCTTGGCAAAACCCGTAGGGGTCTCGACTGGCGGAAGCACATTGATACTGGTTAAGGGTTGCGCGGGGCCGGAAACTTCTTCTTGTCCGGCAGAGTTTGGCGGACGTCGCCGACTCTGTGGCGCTCCCTTGCGGGGGGCGAAATTACTCATGTTGAGTTGCAGGGTATCCCCGATCACGCCCATATGGGGTGTGCAGCCACTCGTTAATGGTCAATGCACCCAAAAATGCCTACTGTTAAAGCATGCGCGTTGCTCTCACCATCATCGACCACATCCGCCGTGCCGAGCTGCTGTACCCCGATCGCATTGCGGTCGTCGATGAGCCCGATCAGCCCGCCGAGTCGTGGGGTTCACTCACCTATCATCAAGTCGCCGAACGTGCTCGTGCTCAGGCTGCAGGCCTTGATGCTCTCGCCATTGGCGTCGGTGAGCGAGTGGCAATGGTGTCTCATAACTCGGCTCGCCTCTTGACTGCATTCTTCGGTGTCTCAGGGTCTGGGCGTATTTTGGTTCCGGTCAATTTCAGACTAGTCGCCGAAGAAGTGAAGTACATCATGAAGCACTCGGGTGCTCGGGTGTTGCTCATTGATCCCGAACTTGAAGAAGCCATGGAGTCAGTTGAGTGCGAACACAAATTCATTATCGGTGCTGAGTCCGACGAAATTTTGATGCGCTTCGGTGTTGAACCCAAGCCTTGGACTCCTGATGAAGACGCGACTGCAACAATCAACTACACCAGCGGCACAACGGCGCGTCCCAAAGGCGTGCAACTCACGCATCGCAACTTGTGGTTGAACGCAGCAACTTTCGGTTGGCAGATGGGTGTCAACGATCGCGATGTGTACTTACATACGCTTCCGCAGTTCCATTGCAACGGTTGGGGCATGGTCTATGGCGTCACGGGCATGGGCGGTCGTCACATCATCTTGCGCAAAGTTGATGGTGCCGAAATCCTTCGACGCATTGAAGAGCATGGTGTCACCATGTTGTGTGGTGCACCTGCAGTCGTGAATATGGTTCTTGATGCTGCAGCAAATTGGGATGGACCAATTCCTGGTCGCAATCGAGTGCGCATGGTGGTTGCTGGAGCACCCCCGCCGACGAAAACTATTGAGCGAATGGAAACCGAACTCGGTTGGGAATTCATTCAGTTATATGGCCTGACCGAAACCTCTCCATTCCTCACCATGAATCGCACACGCGAAGAGTTTGATGCACTCACATCTGCTGAACGTGCACAGAAACTTTCACGCGCTGGTTCACCAGCACTCGGTGTTGAACTAAGAATTTCTGATCACGGTGAAGTACTAGCCCGCGGCAATGTGATCATGCAGGGCTACTGGGATCAACCCGAAGCCACCGCCGATGCAATCCACGCGGCTAGCGATGATGCCGGTGGAGTTGAATGGTTCCATACTGGCGATGGCGGCGACATTGATGCCGATCACTACTTAGCAATTAGCGATCGCAAGAAAGATGTGATCATCTCAGGTGGCGAAAACGTTTCATCAATTGAAGTTGAAGATGCTGTTTTCAATCATCCCGATGTCAACGAAGTCGCAGTGATTGGTGTTCCCGATGAAAAGTGGGGAGAAATGGTCATGGCACTCGTGGTGAAGAACCCATCCTCAACGCTGACCGAAGACGAACTCATTGCGTACGTCAAAACAAAATTGGCGGGCTACAAGTGTCCAAAGCGCATTGAATTCAGAAATGAACTCGCACGTACAGCTACCGGAAAACTACAAAAGTTCAAATTACGTGAGCCCTATTGGGTGGGGCACACGCGTCAGGTGAACTAGGGCTTACTGCTTCATTCCGCGCATGGCGGTATGACTGTCTTGCTGCTCTAAGAACCACTGATACGTGCTGGCTAGTCCGCTGTCGAGTGTGTAACTAGGCGACCAACCCAAGTTGTTCAAACGACTGACATCCAAAACCTTGCGTGGTGTTCCGTCGGGCTTCGACGTATCAAAATGAAGTTCAGCTGCTGGGTACACAACATCGCGTACCTTTTCGGCCAACTCACGGATACTCAAGTCGACACCAGTGCCCACGTTGATGTGCATATCGTCGCTGTAATTCTCGATTAAGAAAACACAGGCGTCGGCCAAGTCGTCAACATGCAAGAACTCACGCATCGGACTTCCGGTTCCCCAGATCTCGACCGCTTTGCCACCACTTTGTTTGGCATCGTGGAATTTACGAATGAGTGCAGGTAATACGTGACTTGACGAAAGATCAAAGTTGTCTTCGGGACCGTACAAGTTGGTAGGCATGGCCGAAATGAAATCGCTGCCGTATTGACGACGGTACGCCTGACACAATTTGATGCCGGCAATCTTGGCAATTGCGTACCACTCGTTCGTAGGTTCAAGCGGACCTGTGAGCAATTGGTCTTCAGTAATCGGCTGAGTTGCGTGACGCGGGTAGATGCACGAACTGCCGAGATACAACAACTTCGTCACACTCACTCGATGACTTGCCTCAACCACAGTGCCGTGAATCATGAGGTTGTCGTAAATGAATTCAGCTGGGCGGGTGCTATTTGCCAAAATGCCACCGACTGTTCCAGCAACTAAAAACACGTAATCAGGACGATTGTGTTCAAACCAAGTATTCACTGCACCCTGATCGCGCAGATCGAGTTGTGTACGAGTGGCTGTGAGAATGTTAGTGAAGCCACCAGATTGAAGTCGTCGAACGACGGCACTGCCGACAAGCCCACCATGACCAGCTACATAAATTCGTGCATCTTTGGGCATTGGTTGAAACATGTGCTCACCTCTACTTCAATCGTACCCGTCAGTCGATCAAAGCCTGATGCACCATTTGCTTCAATTGCGAACTCAAACGGTGTGTGCCTGATGGCATGAGTTGAGTCATGAAGGTCAAAGTGATGTCTTCAACGGGATCGACCATGAACCAGGTGCTCGCCGCCCCTCCCCAACCAAAGTCGCCAACCGAACCAGCAGTTTTCGTCGCGACTGGATCAAGAGTGACACTCACTCCGAGACCAAATCCGACACCGTCGTAATCGCTTTCGGCAGAAAGTGGCCGACCGAACTCGGTGAGATCGGCGTTGCCTGGCAAATGATTGCTCGCCATGTATTGCACTGTTCGCGGTGACAACAAGCGCACACCGTTGAATTCGCCCCCACGGCGCAACATCTCAGCGAACCGCACGTAGTCAGGCATTGTTGAGACCAAGCCTCCACCTCCACCATCGGCCGCTGGCAACTTATTCGTGCCACGATCGGCAGCATCGCCTCGCTTCGCAAGGCGGGTCTTAGGATGCGCGAGATACAACGCCGACAAACGATCTGCTTTTTCTACAGGACAATAAAACGCGGTGTCGGTCATTCCGAGCGGTGCGAAAATTCGATCATGTAAAAAGTCACCTAAACGTTGACCACTAATCACTTCAATGACTCGTCCAAGAACATCAATTGATGTTGAGTAATTCCATTCGGCTCCGGGCTGAAACAAGAGTGGTTGCTGCGCGAGCAATGAACACACTCCCGCAAGATCGAGTTCTCGCGGGAATCCCCATTCCATTCCGGCACGCCGATACAACTCATCAACTGGATGTGAATACATAAAGCCGTATGTCAAACCAGCGGTGTGCGTGAATAGATGCCACATTTCCATCGCACTGGTTTGTGGCCCAAGCATCGGCTTTAAGAAGGTGCCGCCTAAAAACACTTTCGAATCGCCGAATTCAGGAATGAACTTCGAGACATGATCATGAAGTTCAAATTTTCCTTCTTCCCACAACATCATCGCGGCAACGGCAGTAATCGGCTTCGTCATCGAGAAGATGCGATAAATCGTGTCATCAGCAATCGGCTTGTTGTTTTCGCGATCGGCAAGTCCACATGAAGTCGACAGGGCGATCTTTCCCTCGCGTGCGATCGTCAGGGCCCAGCCGGCAAGTAACGATTCGTCAACGTAACTCTTGAATCGAGTTTCAATTCGGGCCAATCGCTCGGCACTCATGCCGATTTCACTTGCGTCAACGAGTGGGAGGCCATGACCATTACTTGATGGTGTGTTCGACATATGCGCACCCTAGACAAAATCAACGACCCGGTAGCGAGCGGTGAAGCTCAAGCTGGCCGGGCCGTTGGTGCCGCTGGCGGAAGCGGCAAGGTAAACACTACACAAACAAACAAAGCCAAAATCCAGCCGACCTGAGAAAATCTCGGTCGAAATTTGAAAAATCCCTATCGTTTCGGCATGAGCTCAGGCACCTAGATGACCCCGGTGAATTTACAAATCAGACTGTTCTTGCGCCGCTATTTCGGCGCGTACTTGATCCATGTCCAACTCAAGGGCCTTGCTCACTAGGTCTTCGAGTGCGTGTTGCGGCAAGGCGCCCGGGGCGTTGTACAACATGACGCCCTGACGAAAAACCATCAACGTCGGGATTGATTGAATTCCGAAGGCTCCCGCCAAATCTTGCTGAGCTTCGGTATCGACCTTGCCGAAAACTGCCGTCGGGTTCTGTTCGGCGACTGCTTCAAAGATCGGTGCAAATTGGCGACATGGTCCGCACCACGAGGCCCAAAAGTCAACAAGAACAAGGTCATTGTCCGTCACTGTTGATTCAAAATTTTCGCTGGATAGTTCAACTGCTGCGCCCATGACGGGTCCTCGTTCTTTCTCCACTAACTCTTCACCGACGGTGACGTGCCCACGATTCAACACCCCTGACACGCTGGGGATTCACTGCAAAGTGTGGCGCATGTCACTTAGAGGAAAAATAACCCCAAATGCGTAGACACGGGGGTCAAATGTCTATAGGTTTCCGCAGTCCGTTACATGCGGTCCAACAGCGAAGTGATAATCACCCAACACCTGACAACGACAACAACCGGGAGGTCCGACCAATGAGTATTTACTCGACCCCTTTCACTCAACAGAGTATGAACACGGTTAGTACCGTCAATATGTCACCCGAACAGACCTACCCGGGTAAAGGTGTTGGATACGACTGGCGTGCTGTGATCGCCGAAGTCGAAGCAGCGCTCCTCGACGCCGAACTGGCCTCGTTGACCGATGCTGTCAACGCTGACTGATCAGAACTAGCCAACAGCTACGTCTGATTGCCCACTCAGCGCCCTTCTCGGGGCTCTACTAAGTACAAATGCCTTGAAACCTATTGCGGTGTCGTTGCGCGCCCTGCCATTGGTTCGGTAGCGTCAGGTTCGTGACCAAGTTGATCGGACTCCTTCTTAGTTAGGGCGAGCGCCCCATAACGCGTTCGCCAAAGCCCCGTGCGCAGCAGCGCCGGGGTTTTTTCATTTCTCGCATTCGTTCAAGAAGCAGTCCGCCAGCCGACCCACAACCCCAAGTTCGTACAACGGGAGTACAACATGAACATCAAGAACTCAGCACAGTTCGTCAATGCTGGCAAAAACCGCATGGCATTCGACCGGTACAAGCCGTTCATCCCGTTGGTGCTCGCCGATCGCACTTGGCCCAACAAGATGATCGACAAAGCTCCGTTGTGGTGTTCGGTCGACTTACGCGATGGCAACCAAGCACTGATCGACCCTATGGACCCCGAGCGCAAGCGCCGCATGTTCGAAGAACTCTGCAAGATTGGCTTCACCGAAATTGAAGTGGGCTTCCCGTCAGCCAGTCAGCCCGATTTTGATTTTGTTCGCCAACTCGTCGAAGAGAATCTGGTTCCCGACAACGTCACCATTCAGGTTCTTGTACAAAGTCGCGACGAACTCATTGAACGTACTTACGAATCGTTGCGCGGCATCAAGCAAGCGATTGTGCACTTCTACAACTCAACGAATCCATTGCAGCGCGATGTCGTGTTCAACCTTGACAAGCCTGGCATCAAAGCCATTGCGGTTCACGCTGCCGAAAAGTGCAAATCGATGGAGCACACCTTGCCCGGAACTCTCGTACGTTACGAGTACTCCCCCGAAAGCTTTACGCTCACCGAACCCGAATACGCGATTGAAGTATGTGAAGCAGTCATGGATGTCATTAAGCCGACTCCAGAAAATCCATTGATTCTCAATTTGCCTGCAACTGTTGAGTGTTATAGCCCCAACGTGTACGGCGATGTCATTGAATGGTTCTGTCGCACGATCAAAAATCGTGACTGCGTAATTGTCAGCTTGCACCCGCACAACGATCGTGGTTGCGCTGTCGCCGCAGCCGAATTTGGCGTAATGGCTGGCGCCGATCGCGTTGAGGGAACATTGTTTGGCAACGGCGAGCGCACGGGCAACGTTGACATCATCAACCTGGCACTCAACTTATTTGTCAATGGCGTCGATCCCGAACTCGATATCACCGACATTGACGCATTACGTCGCACCGCCGAATATTGCAATCGCTTACCCGTGCACCCACGTCACCCATACGTGGGCGACCTGGTGTACACGGCATTCAGTGGTAGTCACCAAGATGCCATCAAGAAGGGTCTTGAAAAACTCGGCGAAGGATACGACACCTGGGGTGTTCCGTATTTGCCCCTTGATCCGAAGCACCTTGGTCGTACTTACGAAGCAGTGATTCGCGTCAACAGTCAAAGTGGTAAAGGCGGTGTCGCGTATGTGATGAAGTCTGAACACGGTTTTGATTTGCCGCGCCGTTTGCAAATCGAGTTCTCGAAGAACATTCAGCACATCACTGAAGATCTTGGAACCGAAATTAGTCCCGTCACTATGTGGACCGCATTCCAAGGTGAATACCTCGCCGAGTCACCACGTTTCGTTTTGGAAAGCCACGAGATGCGCAGCGTCTCAAGTGGCGGCGGTCGCACCACGATCACCGCACAGCTGGTGATTGACGGCAAGCACCAGACCATCAGCGGCGAAGGTAACGGACCTATCGATGCCTTCGTATCGGCCATGCGTACAGGCCTTAATGCCAACCTTGACGTCGTCGATTACACCGAACACGCCATCGGTAAAGGCTCAGAAGCCAAGGCTGTTGCCTACGTCGAAACCATCAACGGCGATGGCGACGTGTTGTGGGGAGTCGGCACCGACGAAAACACCGTGACCGCCTCGTTGCGTGCCGTCCTGTCGGCTCACGAACGCCACACTTTGGCCGCCGCGCACTAGGGTTATATTCAGTAAGAACTAAACAGGTTTGACACGTAGGGAGACAACATCATGAAGGTTTCAGTCGATTTTGATATTTGTGCATCGACCGGTTCATGCATGCAGGTATGCCCCGAAGTTTTCGAAGTTCGTAGCGACGGTTACCTCTATGTACTCATCGAAAATCCGGGTGAAGAGTTGCGCGAAAAAGTCGAGCAGGCCGCCGACTTGTGCCCCACTGCCGCCATCACGGTTGAGGGCTGAGTCTGCTTCGTGGGCTTCCACGACAAACTGAATCGTGCATGGGCCACGAGTGGCTCAATGCTGTGCGTCGGACTCGATCCCGACCCCGCGAAGATTCCCGTACATCTACAAGGCCCCGACGCGATCTTTCGTTTCTGTGCCGACATTGCTGATGCCACCGCCGACCTGGCCTGCGCGTTCAAACCGCAGATTGCGTATTTCGCGGCAATCGGTGCCGAAGCACAATTAGAAAAACTCTGCGAGCACATGCGAACCAATCATCCGCAGGTTGTATTGATTCTTGATGCCAAACGAGGCGACATCGGACCAACTGCCGAACGTTATGCCCACGAAGCTTTTGTGCGTTACGGCGCCGATGCTGTCACGGTCAACCCGTATTTGGGTACCGATTCACTTGAGCCATTCTTGGCGCACTCAGGAAAAGGCGTCATCGTTTTGTGTCGTACGTCAAACCCCGGAAGTGGCGATTTACAAATGCTTACCACCGACGGTCGTCCGATGTATCAACACGTCGCTCACATGGCCGCCGATCAGTGGAACAAGATGGGCGAAGTCGCACTGGTTGTCGGAGCAACGTATCCCGCCGAATTAGCGACAGTTCGTGGCATCGTTGGCGATATGCCGTTATTAGTGCCCGGCATCGGCGCACAAGGTGGCGATGTGGTTGCCACAGTGAATGCCGGCGCCACTTCGAACGGCACCGGAATGATGATTAACTCATCACGCGCCATCTTGTACGCCTCAAAGGCTGAAGACTTTGCCGAGGCTGCTCGCCAAGTTGCCATCGCAACTCGTGACGAGATTTCTCAGGCTGTTACTTCACGCAAGTAATTGTCAGGCTGTCAAAACGTGAACGCTGGTGATGCCAGGCGCGGCACGCAATGCGGCGAGAACTGCATCGGGTGCTGGACCAGATGACGCAATCACCATCAACGCCGAACCAGCCACCGAACTACGACCCACACCCATGTCGTTGATGTTGACGCCCGCGTTACCTAACACGGTTCCGACAACACCAATGACTCCAGGACGGTCATCGTTACGAACGACCAACATATTTTCGGCGGGTGGAACATCAGTTGCATGATCGTCGATCATGACCAGACGCGGTTCGCCGTTACGGCCAGTCAACGTGGCCGAAATACTGTGGCCTTCACAACGAAGAGTGATGAGGTTCACGAAATTGCGCGAATCGCGTGACGATGTTTCACGAATTTCAACGCCAGCATTCTTTGCCATCTGTGGAGCATTCACGTACGAAACTGGCTCGTCACTAATTGAACCAAAAAAGCCCTTTAAAACACTGAGCGTCAAAATGCGATTGTCGTATTGACCAATTTCGCCTTCGGCAGTGATTTCAAGTTGCTTAGGCAACTGACCAACCAGGGACGCGAACAAACCACCAAGGCGTTCGGCAAGAGGTAAGTACGGTCGAAGTGTTTCATTGGCTTCAGCAGCCGACACGTTGACCGCGAACGGCACGAAGTCTCCGGCAAGAGC
>Ga0214919_10003250_pt1 | contig 24752 bp, 17 predicted proteins | sample LL1503_MetaG_FD_177994 | JGI IMG/M metagenome (GOLD analysis project Ga0214919, IMG submission 177994) | Freshwater microbial communities from Lake Lanier, Atlanta, Georgia, United States - LL-1503 | ecosystem: Environmental > Aquatic > Freshwater > Lake | place: USA: Georgia | collected... | reverse complement strand
TAATATTGGAGAAGTTTTGTTATATAATCGTGGATTAACAGATGATGAAATTGTTGGCGTGGAAGGATATTTAGCAAAAAAATGGGGAATACAGAATCAACTTAGGTTCGATCATATTGGTGTTGCTAGAGGAGCTCCTTTAATGGGCTACAGACTTATAACATATCCAAGACTTGTATCTAACTATGGACTCTGGTATGATGCCATGGATACTAGTACTATTCGAGATGTTGGTGGAAACTTTCCTCCACTACTACCTCCTAACGCACTTGGTGTAGGACAATGGAATGACAAATCTGGGAATAATAAGCATTTATGTAATTATATAACACAGCCTTCACAATTTAATTTAATGTCTCCAGGAACTTTTTATCCTGCTGTATTTTCACCAGGATATAGTAATAATCTTTACTATAATTTACGTGTTCCTACTTTTAACCCTATTAGTTACACAGGTTCTAGTATAAGTGCTTTCTTTGTCTTATCTGTTTCACCAAATGCGAATGACAACACTTTTTTTTCATTAAGTTCAACATTTAATGGAACAATGCCTATTCCTAGCAATCCAACTGGTCCAAATGTATCTACATTTGATTTTTCATTAAATTATATTAGTAATACTATTGGATTTTCAAGATTTGGCGGTGGAGGAGCATTTGGTTTAAATCCTAGATCTTCCAATAATATTATTACTGCCCCTTTTACAACAAATACCACAACTTTAGTATCAATGTTTATAAATGGAGATTCAACAACCTTAGGAAATGTATTACCTTCTACAAATCTAATTAGTATCAATGGAGCCTTTGTAAGTAGTTCAACAAGATATTCTGGTAGACCATTTAATTTACAATATATTTCTATGTTTGGTAACTATAATTATCCAGCAAATTCTGTTTCTTATTTTAATGAAGTAGCAGTATTTTACAGAACTCTTACGAGTCCAGAAAGACTATTAATAGAAAATCAACTCATCAATAAATGGAAACTTCCATCAAACGCACCAGTAAGTTTTATCAATGCTGGACCAAATATCAGCAACCCATATGTATGGGTAGATGCATATAATGCTTCTTATATATCAACGACGGTCACAAGTGATGGTTTGACACGTGTAGATACTGCATTTGATAGATCTGGCAATGGAAGAAACTTTAAAGTTGTAGCTGGTTGGTCAAATGTTTTTTATAACCGTGTATCTACAATGAATCAGTTTAACTCTCTTTATTTTTCAACAGGAACTGTTGGAGGAATTCTTTCAAATGATGTACCTATAAATTCATTTTCAACAAATTCGTATTCTTTCTTTATGGTATATAATCAACTTTCTACACAAACAGTAGCAAGATTAATTTCTGCGAATAATCAAGCAAATTCTGATTCCGGTGTTGGTGCATTTAGTTATCAGTTTATAAACCAATCACCATTCTTGGTTACAAAAGATTATCAATATGCTGGAGCAAATATTGTAAATGGAACCAATTATTTAACATCTGTTATTGTAAATGGTGGACCAACATATGAAACATTTTTAACAAGCACATTTTCAGTGTATACAAATTCTGGAACAGGGGCCGCATTAACTTCAGCAATAAATAATGCTTCTACAAATTTATTAAATTTATCTCAAATTAATATTGGCGGAAGAGCTACTGCTACAAATTTTGCTTTCAATGGATTAATATCAGAATTTATATTATACAATCGTCCTTTATCAAATGCTGAACGACTAACTATTGAAACTTATTTACTAAGTAAATGGAACATATCAACAATCGTATCAAATGTTCCTGTAACAAGAGGATTGAACTTATGGTTAGATGCCTATGATCCAGATACTGTAATTTTTAGCACAAATACAAACTTAGTAAGACAATGGCGTGATAAATCAATATCAACGCTACATTTTAGTAATGTTTTAACAGATACTGCTTCAAAACCTCCTTTGTATTCTACAAATCCTGTCAATAATTTACCAGGTTTATTATTTAGTAATAGTGCACCAACAACAGCATATTATACAAATTTATACAATTGTAATTTTAATTATCCAAATACAAAAGAAGCAACATTATTTGTGACATATGCGAATGCTCCTAGTGCTGGATTTTATGGCTCTTTATTTACAGTGTTATCCAATAGTGAAACATTTTATAATTCAGCAAATGGTTTTGGTTTAGAAGTTATAAATGGTAATAATTCTATTAATATTGTTCGTTCTTCAATAAGTATTTATTCATCAGGTATAGCAAATACTGTAAATACTCCAACACTTGCGACCGTTGTATTTAATAGTTCATTTTCAACAACACTTATAGCAGATATTCCACAAAATAATTTTGCAGTCGGTAGAAATGGCATGATAGGTATAAGAGTACTAAGTAGTTTTATATCTACACTTGGTAATGCTGCTCTAAGCACAACAAATTTTACTGTAAATCAAGCAGTTTTAGGAACACGAGGTGCTGGAACTACAGGAGATGCCCAATGGTATTATGCTGGATATATTCACGAGGTTCTCTTATATAACAGAACTTTATCATTTGTTGAACGTCAACAAGTAGAAAGTTATTTATTATCTAAATGGAAAATTTAAGACTTTCGTTCTAAAATCTCAACTCGAAGCTGTAAATCCTTAATCGTCTCAATTAAAAGAGGAATAATCTTTGTATAAGCAACAGTTAACATATTAGTATTTGTACTAACTATTGCTTCAGGCATAACTTTATACACTTCTTGTGCAATAACACCTATATCATGAGTACCATCTTTTCGCCAATCAAAAGATACACCTCGTATTTGCTTTAGCAGATTACCAGCATCAATAATTGTTGAAATATTTTTCTTATACCGTTCATCAGATATTGAGAAAAAATTATTTGCTGTCATATTACCATTTGGATCGAGTGAGGCGTTTTCATTACCACTTTGTTGAAAAGAAAAACTGTTGTTTCCTAATACATTTAATGAAGCCCCTAACCCTTGTGTTAAGTTACTCACATAATTCCACGCAGTAGAACCACTCAAATCCATACATTCTAAGTACTTGTTTGGAAGAGCACCATACGGAAGACTCAACGTTCCTTGTTGGTTCAAAGTCATTATACTTGAATATCCGGGTCCAGCATAAAAGTTGTAAGCCACAGTTGTTGGCGATGATGTAGTGTTTAGGACTAATGCAGTTGTTCCTGAAGATATTGATGCACTAGTACCACTTAATGAAGCAGATACAAAGTTTGAACCATTTTGAAATAATCCAACATTACATAGATTTATTGGTGATAGTACTTGTATTGGATCTCTATCATAATTGCTAATAAAATTTGTATTAATCTGTTTTTTATTAAAATCTACCATTTGTTGCATATTTGCTATAGCTGTTTGTAAACCGGATATTGGTGTTAATCCTGATGAATTTACATTAGCAAGATCAGTATTATTTAAATCAACTCTGAAATTACGATTCCATAATTCAGGTGGCATATTTTTATAATTGGCATCTCTACTCATTCTTCTAAATATTATAATTAATTTTTAAGCATCTATAATAGTAAATATGAATAGTTCAACAATTACAAATAACCTTAATGTTATACTTGTTGATACTTCAGTAATAACAAATGGTAATCCATATATTGCATATGTATCTAGTGTATCTATTCCCGGACGAATTGCAACAATTCGTGATGTCAATGGATATCTATCATCACCAAACACTATTATTGTTTCTTCATTAAATGGTGTATCTTTTAATTCAGGGACCTCCTCAATAGCAATTACTCAGCCGTTTGGCTTTATTTCACTTAGCTCAAGAGATAAATATGTATGGAATGTTATTAACACCTTTGCTTTTCCTGACCCATTAGGGGTATCATATGTTAGTAGTTTATTTGTACGCGATGGTATAACTGCTGAAAATATATATACAAATTATGTGTCAACTCCATACGTAAATACTGTCTCTATATCTAGTACAAATATTCAAGCAAGAAATGTATCAAGTATATATGTATCTGCATCAAACATACTTAGTGAAAGTTTAAATGTAGTAAGTAGTATAAATGTGCCATTATTAGCTTCTGTAAATATATCTACAAATTCATTAAGTACAAATTCATTCATTGGATCAAATGCATATATACAGTCTCTAAGTAGTATAAATATAAATGCGACGGCTGGATATATAACACTATTAGAATCATCAAATATATATACAAATATTTTTAATGCAACATCTGTTTCAACAGTTAATTTAGCTGGAGCTAATCTTTCTATAGGAACAATTGTATCTGGAAATATATCAACAGCTAGTGCAGCAATAAACTCCTTATCAACATTAAATATAGCTGCAGCTAATATATCAACATCTAGTCTTGCTACAAATTCGCTATCAAGCGTCAATATAGCTGCATCTAATATATCAACATCTAGTGTAACAACAAACTCGCTATCAACCATCAATATATCTGCAAGAAATATATCAACATCTAGTGTAGCAACAAACTCAATATCAACATTAAATATAGCTGCAAATACTATTTCAACAAGTAGTTTAGCAACAGCTAATCTATCAACATTAAGTATATCTGCACTAAATATTTCAACAGCTAGCCTAGCGACAAATAGTATAAATACAAATTCAATATCATCATTAAATATTCAAACAAATAATATTTCAACAGCTAATATTGAAGCAAATAGTATATCAACATTAAATATTAGAGCAAATATAATATCAACAAATACATTAGCTGCAAACAATATTTCAACATTAAATATATCAGCTGTTAATGTATCAAGCGCTAATTTATCAGCAGTAAATGTTTCAAGCATTAGATTACAAACCACTGAGCTAACAGCAAGAAATGTATCTACTCTTGCAATAACAACTAGCTCTGTACAATTATTTAGTGGAACAACTGCTGGATATTTATCTGCTTCTGCAAATGGTGCTCAACTATTATTTAATAATTCTGCAGTAGGTTCATGGGTTCCCACTGCACTATCAGATCTAAATATGGCAAATTATAACATTTCAAATGTAGCAACCCTTACATTTAACAGCCTTCCTTCTGGTAATAAAGCAACTATTAATTATAATGGAACTTCATTAGAAATATCATCAAATGTCAATATAAATGCTGATGCTTATTTAACAGGATCACTTCGTACAAATATTATTCAAGCAAATGGATTAAATTTTATAACGCACTACAACGATTTAAATATGAATAATAATAATTTATATGCTATTAATACATTAACTGTGGCCGGTGCAACTACACTTAATGCTGGATTAACTGTTGCGGGTACATTAACTGCAAATGGGGCACTAATAGCAAATAACCTATTAACAGCAAACACATTATCAAGTTTCAATATATCTGCAAGTAATATATCAACTGCAAACCTTGCTACAAACTCATTATCAACTACTCGTATATCTGCAGCTAATATATCAACTGCTAACCTTGCTACAAACTCATTAGTAACATTAAGTATATCTGCAGCTAATATATCAACTGCTAACCTAGCAACAAACTCGTTATCAAGTATTAATATATCTGCAAGTAATATATCAACTGCTAACCTTGCTACAAACTCATTGTCAACATTTAATATATCTGCAGCTAATATATCAACTGCTAGCCTAGCAACAAACTCGTTATCAAGTATTAATATATCTGCAAGTAATATATCAACTGCTAACTTAGCAACAAACTCATTATCAAGTATTAATATATCTGCAAGTAATATATCAACTGCTAGCCTCGCAACAAACTCGTTATCAACTACTCGTATATCTGCAACAAATATATCAACTGCTAGCCTCGCTACAAACTCATTGTCAACATTTAATATATCTGCAGCTAATATATCAACTGCAAACCTTGCTACAAACTCATTGTCAACAATAAATATAGCTGCAAGTAATATTTCAACAGCTAGCCTCGCAACAAACTCATTGTCAACATTTAATATATCTGCAGCTAATATATCAACTGCTAGCCTAGCAACAAACTCGTTATCAAGTATTAATATATCTGCAAGTAATATATCAACTGTAAACCTTGCAACAAACTCATTATCAACTACTAGTATATCTGCAAGTAATATTTCAACTGCTAGCCTCGCTACAAACTCGTTATCAAGTATTAATATATCTGCAAGTAATATATCAACTGCAAACCTTGCAACAAACTCATTGTCAACATTTAATATATCTGCAAGTAATATATCAACTGCTAACCTTGCTACAAACTCATTGTCAACTACTCGTATATCTGCAACGAATATATCAACTGCTAACCTTGCAACAAACTCGTTAGTAACATTAAGTATATCTGCAAGTAATATTTCAACTGCTAGCCTTGCAACAAACTCGTTATCAAGTATTAATATAGCTGCAAGTAATATTTCAACAGCTAGCCTCGCAACAAACTCATTGTCAACAATAAATATAGCTGCAAGTAATATATCAACTGCTAGCCTCGCAACAAACTCATTGTCAACAATAAATATAGATGCAACTAATATATTAACAAGTAGTTTAGCAACATTAAATATAGCTGCAAGTAATATATCAACCTCTAGTTTAGCAACAAACTCGTTATCAAGTATTAATATAGCTGCAAGTAATATTTCAACAGCTAGTTTAGCAACAAACTCATTATCAAGTATTAATATATCTGCAACTAATATATCAACAAGTAGTTTAGCAACATTAAATATAGCTGCAACTAATATTTCAACAGCTAGTTTAGCAACAAACTCATTATCAAGTATTAATATATGTGCAACTAATATATCAACAAGTAGTTTAGCAACAAACTCATTAGTATCATTAAATATAGCTGCAGCTAATATATCAACAGCTAGTTTAGCAACAAACTCATTATCAAGTATTAATATATCTGCAACTAATATATCAACAGCTAGTTTAGCAACAAACTCATTATCAAGTATTAATATATGTGCAACTAATATATCAACAAGTAGTTTAGCAACAAACTCATTATCAAGTATTAATATAGCTGCAACTAATATATCAAGTTCTAGTTTAGCAACATTAAATCTAGCTGCAATAAATATATCAACAGTTAATTTAGGAACAAACTCATTATCAACAATTAATCTAGCAGCAACAAATAATATAAGTGCATTAAATATAAATGCTGTAAATATTTCAACATCTAGTTTAGCAATAAACTCATTATCAACATTAAATATAGCTGCAACTAATATATCAACAGCTACTTTAGCAACAAACTCATTAGTAACAATAAATATAGCAGCAACAAATAATATAACTGCTCTAAATATAAGTGCTGTAAATATTTCAACATCTAGTTTAGCAATAAACTCAGTATCAACGAATAATATAAGTGCTCTAAATATTTCAACAGCTAGTATAGCAACAAACTCATTAGTAACATTAAATATAGCTTCAGCTAATATATCAACAGCTAGTTTAGCAACAAACTCCTTATCAACATTAAATATAGCTGCAGCTAATATATCAACAGTTAATTTAGCAACAAACTCGCTATCAACATTAAATATAGCTGCAGCTAATATATCAACAGCTAACCTATGGACAAACTCGTTAGTAACATTAAATATAGCTGCAGCTAATATATCAACAGCTAGTTTAGCAACAAACTCGTTATCAACAAATAATATAGCTGCAGCTAATATATCAACAGCTAACCTATGGACAAACTCGTTATCAACAAATAATATAGCTGCAGCTAATATATCAACTGCTAACCTCGCTACAAACTCGCTATCAACATTAAATATAGCTGCAGCTAATAATATAACTGCCCTAAATATAAGTGCTGTAAATATTTCAACATCTAGTTTAGCAATAAACTCAATATCAACGAATAATATAAGTGCTCTAAATATTTCAACAGCTAGTATAGCAACAAACTCGCTAGTGACATTAAATATAGCTGCAGCTAATATATCTTCTCTAAATATATCAACAGGTAGTATAGCAACAAACTCGCTAGTAACATTAAATATAGCAGCAGCTAATATATCAACTGCAAACCTCGCTACAAACTCGCTATCAACATTAAATATAGCAGCAGCTAATATATCAACTGCTAACCTCGCTACAAACTCACTAGTAACATTAAATATAGCAGCATCTAATATATCAACTGCTAACCTCGCAACAAACTCGCTATCAACATTAAATATAGCAGCAGCTAATATATCAACAGGTAGTATAGCAACAAACTCAATATCAACAACAAATATTAGAGCCGCTAATATATCAACTACTAATTTATGGACAAACTCACTATCAACATTAAATATTAGAGCAAATATATTATCAACAAATACGTTAGCTGCAAATAATATATCATCATTAAATATAGCTGCATCTAATATTTCAACAACTAATTTATCGGTACTAAATCTTTCAACATTTGGACTAACAACAACTGGGCCATTGACCGCAAATGGTGTAATAACAACAAATGGAGGATTTACAGCAAACGGCCCAGTAACTACATTTGGTACATTAGCAACATATAAGATATTAATAGTAAATTCTGGATTAGAGATAAATAATTCTAATGTGCTAATGAATTCAAACAGTATAACAGGATTATACGCAAATTATGCTTCAGCAAATGCAGCAGCAAATATAAATGCCGCTGCACCACAGGCATTTACATCTCCAATATACGATCGTCTATTTAATAATTCATCATATACATATATTACCACTGGAGCTGATAATATTTATTTGATTCTACAAGATTCTTTGCAAGTAGTATGGAATATAACATTAAGTTTATATGGCAATCTGTCAAATGCAGATGCAGCAAGTTATTACTTTACACTTTCAAACTTTACTGATGGAGAAGAAGTCCCTTTTAATATTTATAATTCTTTTAGACCTATTAAATCTTCAGCAGATACATACAAAGTACTAACTTTAACAGATACAATAAATTTAAATCCATTACCAGCCGGTACTGCACCAATATTACTACCATTTACAATTAATATGTATATAAAAAGTACTCTTACATCAAATAAATTTGTATCAAGTTATCTATCAAATTCATGGGTAAATGCAACTATAGGTGAATTTTTTAATATAGATGGCAGGGCAGTAGCATATGGAAATTCAGTATGGATTGCGGTTGGTCGTACAGATAATGCTCGTTCAATTATTCGTTCAATAAATAATGGTTTAAATTGGTCAAATAATGGATTGCAAGAACTTACTAATGGAAATACTATTGCATACGGAAATAATACATGGGTAATAGGAGGGGATACATATAGTACTTTTTCAATGATATATTCTATAAATAACGGTATAACATTTACAAAATGCAGTGGTCCTTATTTTACAACCAAGGCAACTAGTATTGCATATGGAAATAATATATGGGTTGCAGTTGGTGAAGGCAGCGTAACAATGCTTACCTCTATTGATGGTATTGAGTGGGTTGCGGCGGTTGATCCTCCTATAGTTTTTACTAGAGGTATAAAAGTAGTATTTGCAAATGGTATTTTTTTTGCACTTGGTATAATTGCAGGAGATTCAACAATAATATTTTCATTTGATGGTCTAAACTGGTTTATAACTTTTACTTCAGTTAATACATATAATAGTATTGCATATGGAAATAATTTATGGATTGCTGTTGGAAATACCTACATTGCTAAATCAACAGATAGTGGTGGTAGTTGGACTGAAACTCTTGTATCTGGTATTAATTTTAATGATATTATTATTGGTGATACAATTGTTGCTGTAGGTCTTAATGGATCAAGTAAAACTATCTTTATTTCATCAGATCAAGGAACTACATGGGCTACTACAACTGGAACAAGCTTAATAAATGCATATGGTGTAGCCTATGGAAATGGGATATATATTGCAGTAGGTAATGATATAATAATATGTAGTGGTGTAAATACGTTAACTTATAAATTAGAACCGTTGGCAATTCAACCAACTTTATAAGTGATTTAAGTAAATAGTATACATTACTAGGAGCAAAGACCATGAGTGGATTAGGTTATTATAGACAATATCAATCAGATTCAGATACATCGGAATCAGAATCTGATGAAACTTCAACAAGATCATCCGCATCTTCTTACACGGAAGGAGCCAATTTTGCAGCACTTGCAAATATGTTATTAAAACCAACATTTGGAGGGCAAGATATGACTGATCTATCTGGTCAGATTTATTATACTAAAACAGATAAATATTCACTATATAATCCTTTAATCGATCCATTACTACTGAATGATCTATCTGGTACAATTATTGAAAAAGCACCACAGAGACAAGAAGCACGTTCAAGTAGTATTCGCATTGATTCAATATATCGTGATAAAAATGTTTATCCCCAGCCAACACAATTACGGCTAACATTACCTCGTGTATATAAAAATATACAAAATTTTCAAATTATTCAAATAAAGCTGTTATCTTCATTCCTTTATTTTAGAGCAAGTAAACAAAACATTAATATATCTATACATGAACAATCTCGTTATTTAGATACAAATAAAACAATATTAAATATAATAACAAATAGAATTCGTGAGGGATCTTATGATATTAATACCTTAATTCAAGAATTGACCATACAACTAAATACAACACCTATATTTTATGATTTTATAAATGGCTATGCTGATTTTGCTCCAGGATTTCAATCAACGGGTGATTATTCTAAAAATTTTAATCTTCCTGGCGACTATTATTATGATAGTTTGCTAAATCAATACATATCAGATCCTACAATGTATGATATTGTGACAAAATATTTTGATAGTATAATTGATACTACTACAACTTCATACTCACCAAATCAGTGTAAAATAGCATACTATTATCCTGTACTAAAAGAAATATTACTTGATAATAATTATATTGGCCCAACTATTGATTTTAATGCTGCAGATTCTACATTGTTAGATCCAACAGATCCATTAGATGATACACCAACATCACATTGTATATATAATTTTGGAGGTCTTAATGATAACTACGTATTAAGTGTTATTCTTAATAATATTAATTCTTTAGATACCTATAGATTAAGACATACATTCCGTTATTCTCTTATTAATAAATATAATGTATCATATGCTACAAATAATAATATTATAACTATTAATACAGCATCCTTAAATACAAGCTTAGTAAATCTATTGAATACACAACAACTAAAATATTATAATTCAAATTTTGGTCTATATAATTTAACACAATCTAATTATGATACACTAAAATTAACAAATATATCCTATCGTAAATTATTAATAGATATGTATAATTTTATACAAACTCAATTTGCTACAGGATTTGCTGTGCAATTTGGCACATATTCAACAGATTACTATGGAGATATAAATAATTATATTGATTTACGATATGGAAGTAATGCAAATGTATTTAGTTCTTATAGCACTGCTCTTTCAAATGACCCATTAAATAATAATATAATAACATACAGTCAATCAAATCCTCCATATTATTGGCCACAACTAGCATTAAATCCACGCACAAATTATGCATCAGGAAAAAATCATACACTTTTTTCAGGAAACAGATTTAATCTTCAAACAGATTCTATTGAAAATTATCCATTGCTACAATCAAATACATTTTATACAAACAGATTATTAAATAGTGTAGATGCAGTTGTAAATATTGATAATACATCTTATACAGTATTTAAATTTAACGTACCAAATCGTCAAACATTAACTGTAGAGAGTCTGCCAAGACCCACCAAATATAGGTATCCAGAATATAATAGTAACTATTCAACTCAACTGCAAAATCTCTTTGATAATAGTTATAACTTTATATTTAATACTAGTAATTCATTACTAGTAGATCCAATTATAAATGTACAAACTCTTCCAGGATTTAATCAAGGAGATAGTAATTTTGCCATTGATTTAGTATCAAGCAAACTACTCTGGGGAACTACATATGCACAAATAACACCAGCTGATAATAGAAATTTTTTTAGATTCATTACACCATATCCTGATAACTCTAATTCTCCAGCATATAACTATAATATTAATATAACAATTAATCCAATTGATAATTTATTTCCAACAGATTTAAATATTTTTGTATATCGTGATATTGGCGCATTTTATGCAGATATTTCATCAGATGATCTTGAGACACCCTATAATTATCTATATTCAAATAATATTGTATCAAATACAGGAGCATATACACTATCCTTAAATGTGTATGCTGGGAAGATACATTATATATTGTTTCGTTCTATTGGTATAACACCTTTACTAATAAATTATACATTAACCCCATGGTTTTCTAATGCACAATATACAAGTCTAACAAATTCAACTGTAAATTTTAATCCTCTTGCAGATCCTCAAAAGAATTTAAATAATTTATTATATGCACGTTCTTATGATACAAATTATGTACAACTTCCTTCATACGAGAGCTTATATCAAGCTACACCAGGTAGTAATGCATTAATACCAGATATAACATATACTGATATACCAATGGGATACGATACAAACAATGTATCTACTGATTTAACACATTATATACGATATATACAAAATCAACCAACCCAAAGTTTTGTACCAGCTGCAAAATTTGGCGTAGATCCAATATCACAATATGTGTTTCGTGTACAAGATGGCTACAATCAATCTAGTCAAAACTATTTTTATTCTAACACATCAAATAAGTTATATACAGCAAATTCCTTAGCAATATATAATCCTACAGTAGTTACAATAAGAACATATAGTCAAGTACACTATTATGCAACAAATTATATACCAAATACGCCAAATCAACCCAGCTTACCAACAAGCTATATATCTGCATACACTACTCCCTACAATACATCATTATTTTCAAATACACTAACTGGTTATAATTTTGACACACAAGGAAATATTCAACTTGGTGATGGTATTTATGGATTATCCTTAATACCTGGTGAGGGGACATGGAATATTCAACGCTATATGTTTAAATCAGTCTTTACAGAATCTGTATGGCCTAGTAGTAATCTATATGATTATACTAGTGATCCAAATTTATCAATAGCATATCTTGGCATCTTTTATACAAATGTATTAGGAAGTAATGAATTACAAAATATAAAGTTATCAAATGCAATTACAGTTCTAGAGTTTTCAAAATCTAGAACATATAACAGTTCCAACCTTGATTTTGGATTTGGATCTGATGGAGGGACCTATTATGAATTTATAAATACATCAAATGTAAAGAGCTATTTATATGGTTTTACAGAAAATTCAAATAGTATAACAACTGATATAAATAATGGATATACTGTATTAGCATTTGATATAAATTCAAATATCCTACCATTTGTTGGTCTCACTGGATCTCTTGTTCCTTACCCATATTATTCTGATGCAGTGGCATCAAATAACTATTTTGGAAATACTACATCCAATGGATATAATGTTATTGTTCCAACTACAAAAGCAAATCCTGATACATCTAGAGGTCCACCAGTAGGGTATAATGAAACACAATCTCAATATGAACAATCAATGCCGCTAGGTACTAATTATCTTGGTTATTCAATAAAAACACAATTATATAATGCAACAATGTATACATGGTCAAATCTAGGATTTAATCCTCATAAAGTATATACTGATGTAAATGGTTATATATTAACACAGGACACTGAATTCCGTCTTTACTCTTATAACTCTGTAGGAAGTGACAGAGAATTTACTTATCTAAATACGTTAACTGAAGATGCAATATTTACTGGAGATATAAACTTAGTAGCTGTAGCTGCAAATGAAACAACATATGCATTTTTAGGATTTAATTCAAATGGTTATATTATTAATACATATAATCCAGAATCTGGTGTATTAGCAACACAAAATATATACACTATAGCAGGGTTTAATGTACAATGTCAAAGCTTTACATACAATAATTTTGGAGGACATACATTGTCTTATAAAGGTAATATATCAGGATCAAATAGTGTACTAAGTGTATCAGTAGCACCAACTGCTACTTCTAATGTACTAAGTGATATAACAGATGGTTCAATAATATATTTTACTTATATTAATGGAACAACTAGTAATTTACAAAATTTTATATCATATCAACATCCAAAAGAAAATACTGGAAAATTCTATGTTGCATATTATACTAGTAATGTAGGAATAACATCATTTTATAAAGTTGATCCAACTACTACTAGCGTACCAAATCTTGCATCCCCTGGCTACGCTGCATTAATACAAGGAGTAGCAACAACTTATGCAAACATTCTAAGAGTACAGTGTAGTAATTATTTTGATGCATACGCAATAACACGTGATCCAGTAGAAGATATAATTTATGGTTTTAAAAATAGTGTACCAACAAAATTTAGTGAGTTGACAAGTTATAGCGCTTCAACAAACCTAAGTTTGTATGATTCAAATGCAAACTTTACAACCTCAACTTATGGATTTTCTACAAATGTAAAAGTATTAACTGCAGGCAATGCAGCTGGTTTATGGGGTTTAGATAATAATGGTACATTATATGGAAATAGAGGAATAGCTAGTGAACTAGCAAGACGTATTACATTTGCATACCAACTCTTTTATCCTACACAGCGTGTATTATACAATCAAATTTCAAAAGAAGTAAATACAATGTTAGATCTTTCAGGATTAATGTATCCAGAATTTGCTCATACACAACTATTTTTATACACTAGTGATTTAAGTTTTAACACAGATATATCAGGAACATCGTCATTTGCACCATGGGGGAATGAATCAAACTTTTATATAAGTGATACTCATTATTCTGGATATTATTTTAATGCATATAGTAAGCTACCATTACAGTCTTCAGATACACCATATTATCTTGCAGTAAGAAATTATTCTCCTACAGAAAAATCACAAGTGTATATGAGATTTAGTTTAAAATCAAGATATGATTTTGGATATGCAAGAATTATAGACATATCAAATGAAATACAATTATCTTCAAGTAATGCAAGTAATTTTAATCCAAATTATGCATCTGCCTTAAAATCATTTAATTCTAATTTTATATTTACCAGTAAAACGTTTGGCGCAAGTGATATTTCCTATGGTAGTAATATTTCAAATTGTGCGGGATTTGGTGATTTTATGAAATATTATATAGCTACATATAATACATATACAAGTAATGTACAAATAATAAATACAATACAAAGTAATGTAAATGCTAGTATGTCAAATTTTATATCATATGATTTACAAAATATAATACCAGCAACTGCTACAAAACGTCAGAATTTTACTGCTCCTTTATTATTTTCAATAAAATGGAGATCTAGTCTATCTCTTCAATATCTTGCATTAGATGATTCATGGGGTCTTGGTTGGAATTTAGGATATCCTAAACTTGATACAGATTATAGTGTTATTCATACTGGAACATCATTGTTTAGAATTCTTGATGATTATATTAATTTGAGACTAAATACTGAATTCAACTTTAATTCTATAGATGTAACAGCCGCAGAAAATCTAGCATCAACACGTGATTCAACCGGTCAAACAAGCGCATATCATGGTCAATTACTTATTGCTCAATTTGGTTATTTTTCACAAACAATGTTAATGAACCCAATAACATTTAACCCACCTCTTGCATCAATGGGAACATTTTCTGCAGGATGGTATGATACAGATGGAACAGTTATAGATAATAATGATTGTGAATGGAGTGCTTTTATACAAATAACAGAATTGGTAAATGTAGCAAGTTGAGAAATATAAAAACTATTAAGAATTTAGATGAATAGTTCTTTACCAACAGCAGGAGATTATCCTATTATGAATGAAGGACCTGCAGATTTCTATCCAGCAGTATGCCTAAAATATCATGTAGATCCAACACTTATGTTAAAACATGTGCTACCAGAAGTCAATGATAGTATTGAACTTCCATTAGATCCTCGTCCATGGTCTAAGATAGCTATGGAATATAGGACATCTGGAACAAATGAAGCTGCACCAGTTATAAGTGCAAGTATAGTATTCCCTTCCGGCGGTAGCACATATGAACCAAATAGATACTTAAATGCAATAACAAATGAATCCGATCTACGACGCTTAAATCAACCACTACGTAAATGTGATCTATATCAATATTTACCACCAATTAATGGTGATATGTTTAATAATCGTGTATATATGAAACATCCAGTACATAATCAAGATCGTATATCAAATTTATCAATGCCAAAGGTATTAATGACCACTGGCCCAGATCCTTGTAGATCTAAAGATGATAGCACAGCAATGCAAAAGTCAGGAAGATTATTCTTTAATGCAACAAAGCAAGATAGATATGTAATGAATAAATAATTATCATTCCTAATCCGATGTTTTTGCCAAAGCTAGGTCTAAAATATAAGAACTAATCTCATAAATATTTGGCGGAACTTTTATACTAAATAGTTTTCCATCAAGTGGAATAAATACTCCTACTTTTTTGAAATCAGTATTTTCAAAAAAAGAGGTTGCTATTGCTAATCGCAATAAATCAATACTATTAAACTGATTATTTTCTCCACCAATACTCCATAGACTAGTTTCACTACGTAGATCAATAATTTCTTGTACTGCCTCTTTATTTTCTAAAACAACAGATACTGAATATAGGGGTTCTTTACTAATCCATATACTTGTATAACGTTCTACACAATCTAAAAATGTTTGAAACTCTTGCTCTTGTAAGTGTTGAGATAGTCGTGCAGTTCTATACATTGCAACATTTCGTCCTTCTGCCACAAGTGTTAATGCACCTATTTTCCATATATCTGTTAAACATTCTTTCCATCCACACGATGAAGAAACTTTTCTCCAACTTTCTAACACTTCTCCACGCCATTGTATTGGAACAACAAATCGTGAAGGACCAATACTAAATTCATTTATATCATACTCAAAAAAGCGTAGTGGTCTTAATTGGCCACGTATCTTTCCAAGTATATTTGTTGCCGCTACAATATCTTTGCAATTCCAAGATATATGCTTTAATTTTGCCCACGCCTCAATTGTTGTATATTCCATATTTGGTGGATCTTTCTTTTGTTCTTTTGTTTCAAAACAGATATTTACTAAACAACGTATTTCTTCTTTCCACAAAGACCAAAACTCTAAATCTTCTGCAAATATACGAAGAGTAAATATTAATTTTTCAGCACTAGGATCTCTATAAGGAATCCCTGATATGCTACAAAAATGACGTTTTAACCATACATTTAAAAACCTTTGAAAATCTGCATGTGTTTCACGATTTATCCAATCTGGTTTTTTCCAATATAAATCTGCAGGATACAGACTTTCTACAGTTAAATTTTTTGTGTCAAACCAATCTAAGTATCCATCCTTACGTAGACTTTGAATATCTTCTGTACTTAATGATCCAAGAATGTCTAGTAATCGCTTATTGGACTTTCCGAATTCAAATTCTGATAACATATATCGTGCTAAACCATTATAGGTTAATAATGTATTTGGAATCTCTCGTATAAATCTACATAGGTTTCGCTCATCATGTGTATAAGAAAAATATAATTCTTTTCGTGCTCGTGTGACAGCAACATAAAATAATCTTCGTTCATGAACAATAAGTTCTTTTTTTTTTGATGATGGAAATATATCATCATTGCAATGGACTAAATATACAATATCCCATTCTAACCCCTTTGATGTGTGTACTGTAACTAAGTCAATAGACGGAGAGCTATCAATTACATGTGTTTCTACACCTATATCATGTAGACGATAGCTAATAGATTTTTGTATGCATTCTTCTTCAAATCTATATAGATCTTGATTCATACGCGCCATGATTGCAATGCGTGTACTTGGCTCTTTAATTAGTTGCATCTGTATATTTTTTAATATCCAACACGTTTCATCAGATACTCTATAAAAGAAATGGACATCTGGTTTTTTATGTTTGGGAAGATCTGAAATCATTGTATGTTTCCATTCTAGTGTAGGAATATGTTTCATAACAGAATTTGCGACTTGAATAATTGAATCAGATGATCTATAGTTTATATATAATTGGTCATCGCATAAGTTTTTTATTTCTTTTTCAAGATTTAAAATAAAATCTACATTACTTCCTCTCCATGTATATATATTTTGACAATCATCGCCAACTACAATAAGTTTAGCACCAGGATGATGCATACGTTTCACCATTGCCCATTGGCTTGCATTTATATCTTGAAATTCATCAATAAATATATATCTTAGCTTGCCGACCCAAGCTCTACCCTTTATACTTTTAAACCACTCAGTTCCCATACTAACAAGTTCATCAACAAAATATAAAGATTGAATCATACTTGGTTCATACATTTGCAGCAAACTTTTACTTAATCCATGAAATGTTCCAGCCCATACATCATTTGATCCAATAAGTTCCTGTAGTTTATATTTCATTTGATATGCCGCATTTCTAGAAAATGATAATAATACTATTTTATTGGATGGGACTTGGCACACTTCTATTAAGTAAGCAATACGGGCAGTTAATGTTGTTGTCTTTCCCGAACCAGCAGATGCAATAATTCTTTGATGTACATTTAATGGTCTTGTTGCTGCGGTGTATTGTTCTTTATTTAAATATATTGTTTTTTTTGAAAAAGTTAACATGTGCGTTCTTTACTAATCTATAAGATACGTCTTAGATTTAGATGGATTTAAATGAAATAACATCTACAATATGTAGCTTTAATCAAGATAAACCGTGGACAATATTTTTAACACAGCTTATTTTTTTTTCATTACGCTCATACTGTATGAAACGTATATTAGACTCTTTTGATACGGATTCACTAGGACCAATTCCATGGGAAACATTGCATGATCTATGCAGCAGTTATTGTTCAGAAAACTATAAACCATATGTAGACCATATATTTGAAGTAGAACATATTGAAGAGTTTGAAAATTATGAGCTCTGCAGTATCTATATTAGGAACTTTGCTGAATCTATGGATGAATTAATAGAAACAGATGATTCAGATACACAAGAAATATTTGTAGATTATTTGGATAATTTTTTATATGAATTTTTTAATGCTCAATTAAAAGAATCTGGTATTTTAATATTTCCTCAAACATATGAAGATGATAATCTACGTTTAGAGCCTTACTTAATCTACATTGAATTTTTAGAAAGTCAAAAACCTAAACCTGTAGAAACATCCGCTGAATTACTTGCAACACCAATAGAAGAGGTAGAAGTACAAAAAGAAGTATCTACGATTGCTGTAGCACTTGCACGACGAAGAAAACAATTTATGTACACAAAGAAAAAGGAAAAAGTTTTAAAAAGAAAAAATCCATTTTCTCAAACAATTCGTCTCAACCATAAGTAGATGTTTACTTATACCTCTATTCAAAGCCATGGAATACATACCCCCGAAGGAAAGAAGATTAAGGAAACGGAAGTACGTGTACGTAATGGCAAAGGAATAAAACGAGTATCAATAACTGATGCAAAAGGTGTTCACACATCTACAGTGGCATTAAATAGTAGTGAAATAAAGAATATAAAAACACATAGATTTATGCCAACATTATTTGCTAAACAATTAAAAGTAGTGCGTCATAAGAAGAATCAAACTCGTCGCACTAAGAACAGAACGCGCAAACACAAATGATTGAAATATTAATTATATTGTCGTTTTTATTTTTAATATTTGTATTTTTTTATAAACAATACGTGGAAGATTATACACTGCTACAAATTAATTATATGCAATTGGACAAACTCAATGGTTTATTACTTGACAAGCTTCCGATCATAATAGATGATGTCCCTATACCACCATCTGTACATCCAAATTCTTTAACACAAGTTCCAAGATTTGCAAATGCAGTACTAGGTTCATGTAATTTAAATGAATATTTAGATTCACAAGATTGTAATTTAAGAGTATCAAGTGAATTTGAAGTTTATTTAGCAAATGAAACAGGGTTTCATTCTTATATGGAAAATGCATGGAAGCCATATTTATATACAAATCCTACATGTCAGTATATAAGCAAATTTGCTAGTCGCATTATATTTGGCTCAAAATCATTAATAAAGCTATCGGCTGTATATACACTATATATGCCTATCAAAGGTAGCTATATATGTAGCATAGTAAATCCAATGTACGAATCTAGTTTACCAAATGATTGGATCATATGTACAGATATAGATAAACTAAAAGCGCCTGTAGGCCAGAAACAAATACAGTATATTGATATAAAGTTAAGACCAATGCACATGCTATTACTTCCAGCCCATTGGTATATATTAGCAAATGAAACAAGTAAAGCTAGCTATATGGCAATAATAGAATATCATGAACCCATTAGTCTATTGAATTCATATATAGAACAAAATAGATAAAATTGTCTACATTAAAAAATAGAGATAAGTATGTCCGACGAAGATAAAGATAATAATGATTCTATTGAAAGTATTTATAGTGAAATAAAAGTTTCCTTAAAAGATATTATAATTCAAACAAATAATATATTAACAGACTCGGATAAAGCCTTTAAAAAGGCAAAGCTAGAAGTTGTTCAATATGAACCAGTATTATTTAAACCAATTGGTCTTATGAAAGAATGGTTTGCAGCACATAATTTACAGCCATTGTCCAGTAAAGAATTCTTTAATTATCTCTTTTCCACGGCACAAAAAGAAGGTCGTTTAAATTATGCACTTCAGACCCTAACCTTTTCTAAAGAAGATGCAAAAATATTTGGTTCTACTTCAATGCATATATATGATATATTTGAAAAGATCCCTACATATTTTGAATAATCTTATATATTAGTATAATGTCTGACGCAAGTGATAATGAACCCGGCTGGACAAGAAATATACCAAACAAGGATATATGTGGATACTTTAAATTAATATCAATGGTTGCCTTAATTATTGGATCAACAATAGTACTATTATCTGCATATCTACTTGTGACATCTAAGGGAAGCAAGAAACCGTACTTTGTAGGATTATTAATTGGTAATTTGATTAATGTTACAATTATATATTATCTCTATCTGTTTGCATACTTAACATGTGCACGTAGCTTAAAAGTATAAAATTGATTGGATTTTTTGTACTAAACCAAACTTAGAAAAAACATCCTATTTTCTTTTCTAAGACTTGATTATCAGCAAATGAATACCCCTAAGGAGCCACTTGTAGATGTTAATGAAGAGCGTTTTGTTATATTTCCTATCAAACATACTGATATTTGGAAAAAGTACAAGGATCACATTGCAGTTTTCTGGACTCCAGAGGAAATTGATCTAAGTAAAGATATGAAAGATTGGGTAAATCTATCAGACAATGAGCGCTATTTTATCAAACATATTCTTGGATTCTTTGCTGGATCAGATGGAATTGTTATGGAAAATCTTGCAACGCGTTTTACACGTGAGGTACAGTGGCCAGAGGCAAAGTTCTTTTACGCATGCCAGAATTTAATGGAAGCGATTCATTCGGAAACATACTCACTCTTAATTGATACCTATATTACCGATCGCAAAGAAAAGAATGAAATCTTACATGCGATCCAAACAATCCCATGTGTACAAAAGAAAGCAGACTGGGCTCTTGAGTGGATTGATAATACATCTGAAGATTTTGCAACACGTCTTATTGGATTTGCTGCAGTAGAGGGAATCTTCTTTAGTGGTGCATTTTGTGCAATCTTTTGGCTAAAACAGCGTGGTCTAATGCCAGGTCTAACCCTCAGTAATGAGTTTATTGCTCGTGATGAAGGGCTTCACACAGAGTTTGCATGCCTACTGTACTCACATATTGAAAATCGTCTGTCACAAGAGAAAGCATATAAGATTATTACGGATGCAGTAAGCATTGAAAAGCAGTTTATTATTGAAAGTATTCCATGCGAAATGATTGGTATGAATGCAAAGCTAATGAGTCAGTACATTGAGTTTGTTGCAGATCGTCTACTACTACAGCTTGGATATCCAAAGAACTATGATGCGCATAATCCATTTGACTTTATGGAGCGTATTAGTCTAGAAAACAAGGATAACTTCTTTGAAAAGCGTACATCTACATATGGTATGTCTGGAATTGGAAAGAAGGTTGAAGAAATGTCGTTTAATATGGATGCTGCTTTCTAGCATATAAATAGAAGATGAAACAATTATATATATATTTATTTATAATATTAATATTACTATATATTTTTATTTGCAATACAAAAACGGATCAACCAATAAGATATATTGCAGTATTTGTTGTAGCTCCTCTACTTTTTTACAAAGGATATACTTACAAAGACCCACTACTAATCTCTATTGCAGCAGGTCTATTTGGTTGGGATCTATATTCAATACTATATAGATCTCCAACCAAATATTAAAAAATAATATAATAGGTATGGACGCATATGTTATAAATTTAGACAAAGATAAAAATAAATGGTCCACAATGCAAAAAGAATTTAAAGATTCTAGCATTAATCTACGGCGTTTTCCAGCTATAGAACATAAAGTAGGAGCTTATGGTCTAATAGAAACTTTTATAGCTGTATTAAAAATGGCACATATTAAAAAGCTGGAAAATATATTAATATTAGAAGATGATATATATTTAACAAAGGGATGGGAAGAGCGATGGGACAAAATTAAGCAATGGTTACATGCGAATCCTAAAGCATGGGATATTTATAGCGGTGGTGCATGGGGTATTATTTTACCACAAGAAGTTGGAAAAATAGATACTATAACTTTGTATAATCCATTAATATCATTATGTGCTCATTGGACATATATTCCTAGACGCACATATAGTTCATTAATAGATTTTTTAACAAGATATAAAGAATATATTAAGCTACCCTTGCTAGGTGATGCATTTGCATTAGATAATCTTTTATGTTTTTATAAAACAATTATATCATATCCTTTTATTGCATATCAAAAAAATATGGTTAGTAGTATTAAGAGGTTTTATAAGAAGGATAACATAAAAACATTTAAAAATGCTGAGCAATCACTTGCGAAGACACGTAAAAAAATGAGGTCTAAATAAATATGATCTATAGTATTTTTAGAGTATGACCACTGTGTTTTTTATAAGACATGGTCATTCTGATCACAATGAAGGATTTGATAATTATGGAGAAGAGGCATATGAATCCCATAATTATCTAAATTCTTCATTAACATCAAAAGGTATAAATCAAGCAAAGAATGTAAAACTAAATACTAAAGTAAAAAGAGTATATTGCTCATCACTAAAAAGATGTATACAAACAGCACGTATAATATTTGGCCCACATGAAACTCTATATCTATATGATGGTTTAATGGAAACACAAGGCCCGTATCCATGCAATACACGCGAATCCATATATGATATAGAGGTGCAGTATGAAAATATAAATATTGAGAATGTATCTACATCATATGAGCCAAGTAATAAACATGAAACACAGTATATGTTAAAAGCTAGAGTTATATCTACATTGATGAGTATAAAAAAAGATACAGTTAAAAATAATATAGATAGTATTGCTATTGTATCTCATAATGATGTCTTAGAAAGTCAATTTGGAAGAAAATTTCAAAACTGTGAAGTATACCGAACATCACTTTAGAACGACGTAAATTATAAAAAATTGATTATTCCTACTGCCATTGTAAAGTATTACAAATGCAGAAGGAAATTATTGAAGGTATCCCATATTGGAAGGATAAACATAACACTCTATTTAGTTTTGAGCCTGACAAGAAAAATCTTCTTGAACTTGGAACATACAACCCAGCTACAGAGCAACTAACTCTAAAAGCCGATTGGCTACTACAGTATCAGCCAAAACTTGCAGCTTATAGAGAAGGACTAAAACAGCGAGATCGTAAAGAAAATAAAAGCAAATGAACGATGACATTGTGTATACTTCTAAACCAAGACCTTTAGAACTTCCATCTGTTATAATTGGCTACTACGGTGATTTAATTATATCACTTGTAGATCAAACTATTGAATCAAAGAGTTTAAATAATGAAACAGTTGGTAAAGATTATTTACGTCTTGTGTGGTTAAGAGTTGCAACACAAGTGTGTAGCAAAGCAAGAGATATTTACAACCTTAGTCCAGAGCAGTATACTGCATTAACAAAAGCATTTCTAAAACCAAATCATTATTATATAATTACTTAGACCGTTGAACATTTCAAATCTGCACATTTTTTAATTTGGTCAAGTCGAAAGCTCTTACAAGATAATTATAATAACTTTTTAGTATCAACATATACTAAATCTCCAATACTTAAATCTTTAGGCAACTGAATGGCATTTGTATAGATCTTACCAAATCCACACATATCGTATGTTTTCAGATCTAATGCAGATACTTTAACTTGTGTATAATCATTATAATCTGATACAAATTCAGGACTAAAGCCAATAGGTGCTTTTGTATACATATTTGTCTTAAAAAATGAAATACAATCAGTATTTGCATCTACTACTTTGTATACCATATCATCTTTAGTAAATCCAATTCTAGGAAACTCAACCATTCGTGACACTGCATCGCATAGGGCCGGACTTAGTGTCTTGTTAGAATATATGCGCATTTATTTGAATAATATAAATAGTTAAAGATACTTTAA
>Ga0214919_10003249_pt1 | contig 24752 bp, 41 predicted proteins | sample LL1503_MetaG_FD_177994 | JGI IMG/M metagenome (GOLD analysis project Ga0214919, IMG submission 177994) | Freshwater microbial communities from Lake Lanier, Atlanta, Georgia, United States - LL-1503 | ecosystem: Environmental > Aquatic > Freshwater > Lake | place: USA: Georgia | collected... | reverse complement strand
GATATTTATCCTGCCGAAGATTTTACAGTTACTATTGGAATGAAACTTTTAAATCCTCAGGACAAACAACATCACAAATTGATTGGTACGGAATTAAAAGATGCGTTAATAGACTTGGTTGAGGATATTGATTATTATGGTGAGTACGAGTACAATTTATTTTCCCCTACGCTTGACATTATTAGGGGCCTACCTTTATTGTTCGATAATGAATGGATGTTTTTTACACCTGACATTGATTTCAGAAATAAAAACAATAAAAATATAAAATTATATTAAATTATTTTAATCTGTTTTTATATTTTACCATTAAGTGAAGTACAATCATTAGACTAACAACCCCTATTACCATTAAATTAATTATTATTTCCATTTTATTTAAAACTTAAGAATTTATCTTTGTAAAGTCAAACTCAGGTATCATATAGACATGAGGTAGTATAGAATCAATATCTTCAACTACATCCTCACCTAATCTATCCCAAATACTTTCGGAAATATCATCTTGTTTAAACCCGTGTTCCCAATCATCGTTGGCACCGAGTGAAACCTTTGTTGGTTGGATGATGACGGTCCCTAAAAATAGATAATCTGGGTCACTATTATTCTTTTTCAATAAAACTTTTTTTATTTTATATTCAATGTGAACATCAACTTGGTCTTCATTATCCGAGTAAGGCATAGAATACCAATCATCAAATTGATTTTTGTCTTTTAACAATTTGTGAATCATTTCAATAGTTTGTTCAGTGTGTTTGTCCATTTCCATACTATATAAGTATTTATAATAAACAAAATATTTAAATTATGAGTTATACTAGAGAACAAATTGAATCAGCGGTTAAAGGTAAAGGTCACGTATGGTTTGAGGACGCAAACAACAAAGGTTTTGATGTGAACATTGTTGGTATTAGAAATGAAACGACAGGTGATAAAGTAACAAATGTATTCGATGATTACTTAACGTTATCATACAAAGAGAATGGCTCTTGGAAATTCCATATTTGGCCAGCAACAACTGACCCAGGAACTAAGGGTATTTTAGAAACAACTAACAAGAGTGGAATCGCTCGATTAGTAGAAGGTCAGTATCGTGGTTCTCACACTATAAGACTACATCAAGGTAAATATGAGGCGTTAGGTCAATCTAAGAACGTTAAAGTCTACCGTGACGCTAATCGTGATATGAAATATGACGAGACTAAAATTGAGGAGGGTGTTTTTGGAATTAATATTCACCATGCAGGTGCCGACTCAACATATGTTAACGATTGGTCAATGGGTTGTCAAGTTTTCAAAAAAACTAAAGATTTTGATGAATTCATGTCAATCTGTAGAAAGGCTAGAGATATACATGGTAACTCATTCACTTATACTTTAATAGAAAGTAACGATATTAAATAATGACTAAAGACCAAGAAATACAAGCGTTAAACAAGATTATTAACTCAGGCCTTATATTATCTGTGTACCCCAATGTTGACCATATTGATGTGTCTTTTGATGAGGAACACGAACCATATCTTATTTATAAGATGTATTTAAAAGATAAGGATATCACTAAAAAAGATATGTACGATGATGTCGACCCTTTTTATTTAATTGACCATCACGTAATGAAAACCATTACCAAACTAATTCCTTTTGAACAATTACCAATCAAAGATAGTGGTTATCAACTGATTGTTTATAATGGAAGTGGTATTCCAATTTTTGATTGGGAGTACGACCTAAGTACTATGAATTCTGGTCGTTCAGGTAGAACAGATTGGGAACGAAGAATTAAAAACCGATAAACTTAGTTTTAACATATTCAACCATCCATTCATTGTCAACTAATGCGATTTCTCCTTCTAAGATTTCATCAATATTAGAATAAAAATAGTCTGTTTCATCGTATTTACTTTTTTTTTGAAATGACTGGTATTGTTTCACAGTAAACTCAATTTCGGATTTACCTCTACCTTTATTTTGTGTGTATAAAAAGGTTTTTAAAGGTTTGACATAATTTTTTATTACTAAACCATTATCATTAATCTCTATTTCAACATTAACAGGTTTAATCTGTATCTCGTGAGGACCAACTTTTAATACTTTAACAGTTTTAAGATAGTTTTTTATTTTTGTGAGTAATTCTTCATTAATGTATAAAGATTCATTGTCACTTGGAGACTGTATAAGTGTACGGACATCTTTTTCTACCCCTAATAATTTTTGAAATAATTGCATACTTTCATTAGTAAATCCTTTTAATGACGAGTAACTATATGACACATCATTAGGGTTAGTTATTTCAAACACCATAGTATTACTATAATCAAAACCAAGTGGTTGTAATAAAACCCCATTAACATTTAAATGTCCTTTAATGTATTTGGTATACAATTCTAAGTATTTATCACTCATACTCCTATATCTGACTTATAATTTATCGAATCCATTACAAATGAAATCCCTGTTTTATCTTCAACATTATCACTAATGTAGTCGTAAATACAATCTTCAATTTCATTCTCAATATCCCAACCATAATCATCACTATCACGAGCGGCCCTCAATTTATGTAGAGTACCGTCCACCAACATTAACATAACCTCACCATTTATATCATCAACTGTTACTGTAACAGTAAATTGTGCCCCATCATCCTCAACATTATCAATAGTAAAATTAAATTCATAACCACCACATTTGTTTATGGTATGTTCTTTCTTATTGAAGAACTCCATGGCAATTTCTTGAGCTTTATCCGTACCAAGATATTCGGTTAACCATCTTTGAACGTCAACCATTCTAATTCCTGTTTGATTATTAAGTCCACCATAATAATCAAAACCAAATAATTTTGTCATATTATCAGTTATACCAGGACCAACTTTGTCCCAATATTTAAACAACATCTTTTTATAAGACTCTTGTTCTTTTACTTTGTCTAATTGGTCTTCAGTTATTCTAATTCTCATATAAATAAATATAAGGTTTTGAGGTTTAGTTCACCTCAAAAACCTTATTTAAATATACTTTCATTGAATAGCACATGTGGTATTCTTTAATGTCTAAACTTTTAATGAAGTCCTCGTTCTCTTTCTTATACATCTCGAACATACGACTACCTGACATCTTAGAATACTCAACGTTTGCAATTCGGTCACACATCTTAACAAAGACACCGTATTTTTCTGACCTAATACCTTCATAGTACTTATCATTGGCACGTTCTTTACGAGTCTTACCCTTCTCATTAGTTAAGGCGTAAACCAAATCAGCAACATAAAAACCTAATACCGATTTAACATCGTTGTAAGTAACACGAGTGTCCTCAATTAAATCGTGACCAAAACAAGCCAACTTAACATCTTCTCGTTTTATCTCCTCTACCAAATGTTTGAATCTCTCGAACACTCCAACCACCATTCTTAAATGATATTCATATGGAAGGTATTCCGCATACATGTGATTAGTGTTCTTATGTTGGGCGATAACCCATTTTATTTTTTCTTCTGTTGATTTCATACTACAAAAATAAGAAAAAATATTTATAAAAGTAGTATTTTACACATTTAAGTGATATTTATAATTATGAAACCAACAAAAAAACCTGAAGATAGGAAAGTCAAAATATCGGTAACATTAAGTCCTGATATCAATAAAAGATTAGAAGACGAATTAACGAATAAATCAAAGTTAATTGAAAAATTACTAAGAGAGTATTATGGAAAAAAAGATTTGTAGTAAATGTAGGGTTGAAAAGGAAGTTTGTGAATTCCATAAAATGTCTAAGTCTAAAAGTGGGGTTAAGAGTATTTGTAAAGAATGCCGAAAATTAGAAAAAAGTAAAAACGCCGAATACCATTTAATAAATAAAGAAAAAATCTATATTAAAAAAAAAGAATGGATAAAAAAAAATCCTGACTATATGAAAGAATATGGTAAAATTTATAATATAAAAAATAGAGAAACATTAAATTTAAAATTAAAAAAATGGAGAAAGTCCAATGAAACACTTCATAAGGTTAAGACTCGAATAAAAATTAATGAAAAATATAATAACGACATAACTTTTAAATTAAAACATTTATTAAGATGTAGAATCAATAAGATTGTTAATTTTAAACGAAACAAATCGTCCATAGATATTTTGGGGTGTTCCATTGAGTCGTTAATATCTCATCTTGAGTCTCAGTTTAAAGATGGTATGTCTTGGGATAATTACGGTTATTATGGATGGCATATAGACCACATAATTCCATTGTCATCCGTATCAAGTGAAGATGAGGTTTATAAACTTTGTCATTACACAAATCTTCAACCATTATGGGCCGAAGATAATCTAAAAAAATCAAATAAAATTTTAACAAATTAACTATGGCACATGCAGTAATACATTCAAAATCATCGGTTAAAAAATATGGTGGTGTTTATACAGATTATTTACATCTACACGAATGGCTGGACCAACCTAAACTTTGGATGCCGAGTTCTACCCATAGAATGTTCCGTCATCATACAATGGGAATATATGAAGGAGAAATAAAGTTTGGGACTCATTTTACCAATTCAGACGGAAAAGTTGTGTACACTAGATATATTTTAACAGACCATATTAAAGAAGATTGTTATAATTATGTTCCAACCCCTCGTGAATGGATTATGGCGTTAGAGGCCAAAGAACGTCCGATGTGGATGTTAAGGACTATGGATTTAAATATAGAATAGACTATTTATTAATATGGAAAATGTTACAGAAGAACAAGCGAAAACATTAAAGTTATTTGCATATTATGCCCAAGGTTATGGAAAAAAAGAAGTTAATACTTCAATCTATAGTCAAGACTGTCAAGAAGATTGGAGAGATGAGGAATGGTTTGGTGATGGTCATACTCGAGTTGAGTCTTATGACGCAATCGATAGTGTCATTGATGAAATTATCGAGGAACACGATTTATTTGAGAAATCAGTATCGGATTGTGATAATAGAGGTCAATTAGACATTAATATTGATTGTGTTGAAAGGACTTTGAAAATTGATGCGTCTGAATGGAGATACGATACAAACGCAAGTGGTGATGTATTAGAATTATCTGACTTAGGAGAGGAACACGAAGACCTTGTTAAGATTTTTAACTACATGAAATCCGAAGGTTACAGTGAAGGTGTTGTCACGTTTGCTGGTGGTGGAGATAGTGGTGAGATAAACTCAGGAATAGAATATGATGGTAAATTTACAGAACAAATTCCAAAGGGTGTTGAGAGTTTCTTTTACGAATGGTTAGAAAACCATTTTGGTGGTTGGGAAATTAATGAAGGTTCTCAAGGACGATTTGTTTTCAATGCCGATGATGGTAATTTAGAATTAGAATTTGAAGAGAACACTGAAGAATCCTATGGTTTAGGTCAAGTTTTCTATACAAAGTTCTAAAAACATAAAACCCATACCGACCATTTTATTTTATTTGTTTAATAAACTTTCTACATACCGTCCTATCCCGTAGGACATTACTAATAACCATGTCAATGTTATTAGTACCAGTAACCCATTTAGTAGGCATTGTGCCCATGTGTAGTCCTTTTTTATCTTATCTTCTAAGAGTATCACTAGTCCTACCCCGTAAGCTATTAGCATTATTATTCCTATTGTTATTAATCCTATTAGTATTGCCATTTTATTTGTTTGTTTTTGTTAGTTATTGTGATTAGTCGGGTTGGGATATTTGAATTACGAAACAATAAACATGTTTGTGTTTGCGATTGGTAATCTCATCACCGGAAGAGCGTTACTGTTCTCATTAGGTTTTTGCATAACCTCATAAAAACCTTCAGGGGAAACCTTAACGGTACTCACGTTATCCATTCTTTCTATAATTATTGACGCTCCTCTGTGTCCATCTGTTAAGGAAATTGTTTTTTCTTTTGTATTGAAAACTAATGTTTGCATGATATATATATTTTGGTTTAATGTTAGTAATAATAGTGGGGAGAGTCAACCTCCCCCCGTTTGAATTAAATCATCTTCAAGATGACTTCGGTTTTACCGTCCCACTTCACAATTTTAGATTTAGGAACCCAAAATTCTAAAATTCCTATTTCCTCAACTTTCGCCAAGTACTCGTTACGGAAACGTTCTGCTTGACTTGAGTCAGTGATGTATTCAACACCCACGTGTTTAGCACATGTCTTACCCATTTTAGTCAACATAGAGAACTCGTCAGTAAGAGTTTTAGCACAACATACACAAACATCTCCACGTTTTACAGTCATCTTACCTGCGAACTTAACCGCTTTTGGAGATACTGCCAACACCTTAGTGATGTCCAAAAGGATTGGGTTGAATTTCAAACCGTATTGTTCCTTCATCTTTTGTCCGATAAAACGACCAACTTTGATTGTCTCACCAATAGTAGGAATGTTCATCTTACGAGTGTTAGATTTGTCCTCCTCTTTTTGGATTTGGTTAACTGCCGCAGATGTCTGAGGGAAAGTAAGTGTTCCGTAAGACAACAATTTTTTCTTGATGTCCAATACGAAAGAGTTCTCACCTACGTAGTTAGCGATTCTCTTCATGTCCTCAGGTAATTCATCTACCTTCACTTCAGACTTGGTCATTAAGGCCTTCTCAGCCGCAACCAATTGTTTCTCAGTCAAACGACCGTATTTAGATAATGCGTCCTTCATTTTAAGAACGAAAGAGTTAGCACCTTGATAATTCTTGATTTTTGATGTAGTTGTTACTGTAGTTGTCATATGTCTTTGTTTTAGTTTTGTTACACAAAGATATATAACTTTTACCGATTGGCCAAATTTATTTTAAGTTATTTTTCCGCCGCGGTTGTAAACCATCTATAAGAATTTAAATCTATTTCGGAACCTAAAACTTTTTGGAGTTCTTCAATATAATTTAAACCTATTTTGTCCTTATTGGAATTTTTGAAGTTGTACATCCCCACTCTAACAACAGGGTTATCCCCTTCCGCAGATATTACCGCATTAATTTCAGGTCGACTAGTTTGTTTAATCGCTCTCTGTATCTTTCGTTCAATTTGGTCTAAGTATTTATAATTTTTAAAGTTGAAGGAAACTCTAACCTCGACACTAAAGAACTTTTTAATTTCCTCAGCAATACGTTCTATCTTTCCGATAGGTCTATTAACAAACGCCTGTATACCTGTCAAGGAATCATCAACCAACGATTCTCTATATTCAAGGTCAAACTTACCACTATTCTTATCCATCTTCTCACAATCAACCACCAACATTAAATAAAAATCATTATGATGTTGTTCAATTTTAAACTCAAACATAGGGTTACCCATTTGAGCGAAACTTAATATCGCCTTCTCAGGAATTCTATTTGGTGTTATGTCGGACATGATTAATGTGGATGTTGGAACACAAAGGTAGTATTATCTTCTGACAAATAGTCTCTATTATCAGAAATAATTCTATCCATAATACCTCTTTCTAAGTCCTCAGAGAATGGACTAGGGTGAATATACCCATCAGGATTAACAACCATCTTATTGGTCCCCTCAACATTTCCCGCCTTATTAATTGTGATTTCAAATTTTATTTTATCTTTCACTTTTTTAGCGTTTGTTATTGTATAATCAACTTTCTTCTTATCATCTCCCCATCCTATGGTTAATAGTTTCTTAGACCCTTTTAATGCCTTAGCGAACTTATCATTAAAGTTGGGCACTCGATTAGTTTTAACATTAGATAAACTCTCACCATTCATGATGGACTTTATCTCATCAGGTGTCACAGAAATAACCTCATCTTTTATATTACTATCATAAGAATTTCTTCTGGGGTTTGACCCTGATAAATGTTTTGATGTTGATGATGAGTAACTATTACTTACTCGGTACCATTGGTTTTCTATAAATAAATAAATTGGGTACCAATTATATGATGTAACAACATAATACCATTCATTATTACTGTTAATATTCCAATACCCTTCTAAATTAGAACCTTTAAACGGAATTTTACCTGACGTATAATTATACGCATTATTGTTAGGTGTTCTTCTTTGTTTGAAATCTCTATAATGAACAAAGTTCTTACCGTCTATCTTTTCATAATCTCCTTCTGGTCTGTAATTTGCAGTATAAACCTCATAATAGAATCTTGTGTCATTAGGACTTCTACCAATCATTGGCATCATCACCTTAATTAATTCAAGTAATTTTGGTTGAGTTTTGGCTTCCTCCTTATGAGTGTTAAGGTATTTGAACAATCTAATTTCTTTCTCAGACAATGGTTTGTCGTCAGAACCTTCCAATTGTTCTCTTAATATTTTTTTAATTAGATTTTTCATGTTACATATAAATATACATGAAAAAGAATTTGTTACCACACCTCGTAAAAAACGGAAGTATATTTGGTCCCTCTAATTTTGTCTGATAATTCGTTTAATTGTTTTTGTATTTTTGAATTAATATCATCTTCTCCTAAGATACTTGATTCGGTAAACCCAAACATTTCTTTATATAACCCAAGTGATTCGTTTAGGTCCTTGCTTAGTTTATAAAATAATTGATATTGTAAAATAACGACAAACAAATATTCACTGGCCTCAGGGTAATCAGTGTATAAGTAATAGAACCTATAGTCAGGATGGTTCTTGACTTCAGGATAGTTTTTATAAATCTCCTCTACAAACAATCGTAATCGTTTAGGATGAATAAGTTCATTCATGAACACAAAGATAACAAAAAACCCCCACTAAAAATAGTGAGGGTCTTGATTATTTTTTAATTTTTACTTTAAGAATCTTAATTTATATAAAGTCGAATTAAGTAACTTACAAACATTATCAATTTCATTTTGGATGTACGAATCTTTACAACAATCTCTTAAATCTTCAACTTTACTGTATAAGTCTTTAAAATAGTTAACCGTTGTTGTGGTGTCTTTATAATCCTCAATGTCATATTTTTTATACCCTTTAATAATACTATACTTACCTTGATAAGATTCAATTAAACCGTCAACAATATCTCCAATCTCATCATAGTATCCACCCAATGCACTGTGTTCAGCAAATGATTTAGTTTGTAAATGTAAAGTATGTGCTTGAGTTCTTGAATGAAACAATAACGACACCATCTCAATAAAGTCTTTAGTACCTGTTTTTTGTTCAGAAATCAATCCTCGTTTGGTTACTTCTTCAAATAGTCTATCTTTAAAATCTTGGTTCATAATAATGTTTTACTATAAATACCTAACAATCAAGAAAAATTAATCGTAAAATCATCGTCCATTGAAAACAATTTCATTATGTTTTTTATTTCTTCATTAATGTAATGTCGGATAATGTTTTCAGTAAACATTTTGTAGTCCTCAGGATTAGTTAAAGACAAGGTAATCTCCATAATATCTTCATTAATATTACCAACTTCAATTATATTAAATGATAATTTTATCCCGTCCTCAGATGGAATATTAAAGTAGATTGGTTTACCCCTATAGTATTTAATAAATTGTTCCATGTTAGAGGGGTCTATAATTAGTTATTCATAACTTACTTACCAATAATTAAATCATCAAAACTTAATTTACCCATACCGTCATTTGATGTTTTACTTGAGACTTCGTCATACATAAAGGTTTTAACAACTGAGATAATACTTTGTTCTGATTGAGCAATCTTTGTCTCCATCCAATCTTCAAGTTGTTCTCCGTCCTCCATTTCTTCCCACATTTTATGTGCCAAAGTCGCAATAGTGAACAATTGTTGTTTTGCCATATAAGACCCCTCTTCTTGATTTTCAGTCAAGGAATTTTTAACTCGGTTAGTTAATTTTTCCAATTGTTTTTCCGATATAATAATATTTTTCATGTTAGTCTTTATGTATAAATATACAACATTAATATAAAAAAGGAGGCGATTTCTCACCTCCTTAGTTTGGGGCCGATAATTCAGCGAATCCACCACCTTATTTTTCTAAACAAGGAAACAAAACTATTCAGAAACAAGACCTGTGTCAACTTTTGTAACAACACTATCCGCATTTGGTTTGGTTTCAACAGTCTGTTCGGTTTGAGTTGGTGTTAACAAATAATCATACCCCTCCTTCAACTTAACCACTGTAAAAGCAAACATAAGAATAATCCCTATTAAAATCAACTTAACGACTTGTTTCCAAGTCTTAAATAATATGTACAAAATCACCGCTAAAAATATAAGAAATCCCATAATATTTTATTTTTATTTTGTTACTAATGCCTCTACTTTACTTTTCATGTGGTCAGCCAAACCATAACTATCTACTGATGTTAAAACTATTGAATCAACCAAGTGTTTGAACGGGATGTGTACCAAGAAGTCCACTCCGTTGAAGAACGTTAAATCATTCTTCAGTTCCAAACACCCGTGGACCATTTTAAGAAACAATTTAAACTGTGTCCCGTCCACGAATGTTTCGTTTACCAATTTACCAAATTTCTCGTTCTCAATTCTGATGTTGTATGTTGAAGTTGTCATATCTATTTAATTTAGTTTACAAATTTACAAAAACTATTTCATATTTCCTAATGCCTCGATAACAGAATCTGCACTATTTTCTCCTATAAACACTTGAGCGATAGTGAATACGATTTTACCATCAACCTCTGAGTAGTTAAGGATAACCACACTTCCGTTAGGGTTTTTTACTACCATTTGATTTCTCCTAGTACTAACGTTATTAACTTTGTTACCGCCAAAATCAATATCAGAATTTCTGTAACGTTTGTAAGCTTCACCGAAAGCATTATTACGAACTTCGTTATCTTTAATTTTTCGGTAATGAACTTCCCACAAGTTTTTAACGTAGTCCTCAACAATTGTTACAACAGGTTTGCCTGTTTTGTAATAAGACCTAATCTCCCCATTACCAACTCTAACTTTTAACTTATAACCATGACTCTGACTTCTCCAACCATTTTTTGGAGTTGTCATGTGCTCTTCAACAGAAACAGTAATACGATTGTTAGTCTCTCCTTCAGGTAGTTCCCCCTTATAAACAATTTGAGAATTGTTATAGTTCTCGGAAATTTCCCCAATTTTAACTTGGTCATAACCAATACGGTTACCTTGAGAGTCTAATTTATAAACGTTTACAGGCCAAGTTTGAATATTCTGAGTTTTAACCAACTCAAATTTATCGGAATGTTTTTGAATTTCTTTGAAGTACCTATCCCACTCAGACTCGATTTTTGTCTGTTCAGATTTGAAATTATCCGCAGTTTTTTGAGCTGAGGCGATATTGTCTTTGATGTGTTTTTGTTGGTGTTCTTTTAGGGTCATGGTGGAAGTTTTTGTGTTTGTTTTACAAATATAAGCACATTATTTTAATTGGCCAAATTTATTTAAAGACTAAATATCCGGTGTTAGACCCTTCAAATTATAGGTCTATGTTAGGAACATAAAAGACTTAAAAATCAGACTTGCCTATCTGACTTGGAATCACAATTGAGAATATAACCAAAGGTTCTAATTTTCCTCAACAACAGGGACTATTATTCGTTAGACAACTAGTTAAATAGGTTTCACCCCTAAATTAACGCAGTGTAAATAAGTCTTCCAACTTGGAGCCGGTTCAACAAACGATGCTTTTCCGGTGTTAGACCCTTCAAATTATAGGTCTCTTCCAACAAGAAGTAATCTGTTATGAATTAAAAAAGGGTGTTAGACCCTTCAAATTATAGGTCTCTTCCAACCCAGATAATAATTATAAGGTTCTTTTCCTGGGTGTTAGACCCTTCAAATTATAGGTCTCTTCCAACCAATCTCTTATAACTCCCCGTATTTGTTGGTAATTCATACCAAAAATGGATTCTAAAAATGACCAAATTTCATTGTAATTTATGTAACTGTATCCATTTTTTTCATCCTGATAATAATAAAATAATGGTAATCTATCTTCATTAACATAATATGTTTTATCATCCATAACGACTGGTTTTAAATTCCCAAAGTTATTATTGAGCCATGTTAAAGCGACCTTATCTAATTTATTTTCAATCATTTTATCTTTAATTCTTTAGTATATTGTTCAACATAAAACAAAATATTATATAGATTGTTTGGATTCCCTATCAATATCCCTCTCTTTAATTTTTTCGCGCTTATCCCAAAGTTTTTTACCTTTAGCTAACACAATATTAACCTTAAGTAACCCCCTGTCATTCTCATATAATACATGAGGAATGATTGTATATCCCTTAACCAACTCTGATTCAAGTTTTCTTAATTGTTTTTTCTTCAATAACAATTTTTTATCGGTAGCAATATTATCATTCCCAATTCCTTGGATAAGAACCCCTTTCATATATAACTCCCCATTATTAAAATAACAGAACGAGTCGGTCATAGAGATTTTTCCTTCTCTGATTCTCTTCACCTCAACACCAGTTAATTTAATACCTGCCGATAATGTTTCCTCAATAAAGTACTCAAACTTAACTTTTCTATTCTCAATACGAACTTTTGTCTTCATAATCACAAAGGTATATATAAAAAACAAAAAACCCTAACAAATTCTTACATTTATCAGGGTTTAATATTAACCAACTAAGAAAGGGGTTGTTGGGGCTATTTAGGTTATAAATATAACAAACTTTTCAAAAAGAAATATAGTGTTTAATATTTTATTATAAAAACATAATATATTTATAAATAATGAAAATCATCATAACAGAATCTCAAAAAGAAAATTTATTTAAGTCCATAGTTAAAAACCAAGGATGGGGAACTGCCGCGTCGTTAGTTGGGGGACCTGAAGAACTTGTTAAAATCGCATTTAACAATAATCCAAGAGAATTCTTAAATATATATAACAATTTGGACGTTGTTCAGAGTATAAAAAGTCAATCATGGTCATTATTTCGTTATAAAAAAGGTCGTAATTTAATGATTTACGATAAAAATCCTTTATATGTTTATATTAGTTATGATGATATTTGGTCGTTTTTGGAAAAAGGATTTGGACTTAACTATACTGAAATTCAGGAACTTACAGAGATGTGGTTGGATGAGGTATACAATTTAAGGGGAATCAAATGTTTCACCGATTCGTACATTAATGATTTGTCATTGGATGAGGTCTAAAATTTAAAAAAAAAGTATTTATAAGAATGATATTAAAAATCAACGATAACAAATTTAAAGTGATGGTAATGATGACTCAAAAAGATACTCAAAAGGGTATGATGGGTCGTGACTTTGATTCTAACTTTAATGGTATGTTATTTCTAATGGACAAAGGTCCTCACGGTTTTTGGATGAAGGATTGTATTATTCCATTGGATATTATTTTTATTGACGGTAATACAATAACTAAAATACACCATAGTTGTCCGCCATGTAAATCGGAAGACTGTCCTAGTTATGTTGGAACAGGGGATACTATTTTAGAACTTAGAGGCGGTACTTGCGGGGAATTAAGTATTAAAGAGGGGGATAAGAGTCTATTTTAATTTGAAAGTCTCCTCCAACGTAAATCTGAGATTCATATATTCAATTAATGGTCTATAACCCTTTAATTTGAGAGTCTCCTCCAACTGTGCTAAAATTTCACAAAGTGCCGGTGGGGTCTATAACCCTTTAATTTGAGAGTCTCCTCCAACCAGTAGCTCAGAACTTCCATTATTTGTTCGTATTCCATACCAAAAAAAGATTCAAAAAATGACCAAATTCCATCATAGTCAAAGTAAAAACGTTTATTTTCTTTATTCTGTTCCATCAAAACTTTTCCATTTTTTTTAAAAAAAATTGAATCTCGATATTCTTTAGATTTAACAATTTCCAATTGGTCTGAACTAAAGTTTTGATTCATCCAACTTAACGCAACGTTATTTAATTTATTTTCTGTGATTATATATTTCATTATTATGGGCGATGTTATCCGTTATTAATCTTACTTTGTAAAACTCTCACAAATTCATTTTGAATCATTTTTGTAAATTTAACATATGGAGAGTCCTCACTTTCAGAATCGTATTTATAAGCTCCTGATGGTGGTCGTTTTGACCTTCCAAGATAACTTAAACCCGAAATGTTAGTGATACATTTATGACCCCCACTGTTAGCCTGAATCAAATCCCAAGCATTAATTGTTATCTTATCTAACATTAATCTATGTTCTTCAGGTAACTCTGTGAACGGTATTTCCATCATTTTCCCAATATGAGTTAATGTTTCTCTACCGTTGTCCATTGTTTTGTACTTGTTACCATATAAAGCAACAAAGTCTTTAAATGTAAAACCAACAGACTCAGGTCCAAAACCTTTTGACCTTTCCGATATCCACTTAATTGTTGATAATGGGATTTCTTTTTCTTTTAAACTACCTTCCCATTTAGAAAGTACTTCTTGGGCAATCTCACCTAAGTTAACTCCTTTTAATTCTCTTTCTTTCTTATAAGGATTACAAGACGCTTGTACCAAACCTAACGGCCAAGCAATAACAATAAAATCCGCTTCAGGATTATTTTTGAATGGTGTATATCTGTCATAAGACCCCGGCTTCATCATATTACCACCACCGTATTGAACAATGATATTTCCCTCAACTTTAACATTTGGGCTAGTTTTCATTTGTTTAATATATTGTTCTTTATTCTTTTCTAATTCAGGTACTTTAGCATATCCCTTCTCAACCATAATTCTCTTAATATTCTGTAAAATATTCATCAAAGATGGTGTACATTTCATTACAAGTTCTTCTAAAAATCCTGGTTTGTTTTTAAACGCTAATAACAATTTATTTGCAACTAAACCTAAGGCCATTTTATTTTTAGCCAAAGATGAATCTTTATCTAATTTAAATAAATAATTAATTACCTCATCGACAGAAATATCATTCATTACAAAATTTGCCGAATCCACCGTTGAAATTAATAAAATGTCACTATTTGGGAATATGTCTCTTGGAGAAACAACTTGAGAAATAGTTTCCACATTAGACCTTGAATGTCTAAAATTTGTTGTCGTTCCAGATTCGACCCCCGCTTGCCTATCGTGATGGTCAGTATGAATCACAAACATGGGTTTTGAATGGCTAAAATCCACCAAAACCGGCATTATATCTCCTCGAGCATCATTTTTTTTTACGGAAAACTCTTTATCACCATATTGTATAACATGAGCATCAACGACTTTAATTCCGTTATCCTCAAGATATTTTTTCATAGCGATTGCCGTAGTTACTCCGTCAAGTTAAAGGTCCTGGTGAAAGTAAATTTCTGCTAGATTATATCTAGCCGCGAGAGAATGAATTCCCTTTAACCCACTTTCAACCAGGACATATTTATTTTTACTGGATGCCATATTTTATGTTTTATGATAAATACTTAGTTTTATATAATAACTCCTCTAAAGTTATAGAACATGTTATGTTTTTTCTCAAATTATCTAAAGAATATAACATTTCTAAATTTTCCTTAGAACTAATAATTTTGACATCAACATTATTTTTAAACCCCTCGTAAATACTATATTTATGGTCAATATGATACCCATACTTACTATTTATCAAATTATTTGGGTTTATAACCAATTTAAATATTTTATATGTTTTTGAAGTTGAATACCTAACTTGTTTCCTATATTTATCAAATTTTAATAATTCTTCATCTGACAAATTAAGTCTCGTTGACTCATAATGACATTGTTTACATCCCCACCCTTTTTGAAGGGATTGATAACTTTTTTCACTTGTATGATTATTAAAACATTTAACTTTAAATTTACTTTTTTTACCATCAATTTTAATGAATTCAACTAATTCAAACCCTTTATTATTACACATTTTTTTAATTGATTCATCATTAATTATTAACTGATTTTTTTTAATTTTAACATAATCCATTTTTGAAGGATTTGATTCTCCCTTCCATTTATTAGAATACATGTCTTTTAATTTGATTAATTTTTTTTCATCAAAAAAGTCATTCCATTTTCGTCTATCACCATAACGCCCATTACCCTCACCTGTACATTGACAAGGACGACAAATTTGAACATCATAACACATCTTTTCTTTTTTTAAATGACAAGCATTTATTGAATGGTTCTGCATTGGAGTACGACAATTAGGGTTATCACAAAGCCATATTACTTTATAATTACTTTTCCCCTCTTTAACCGTTAAAGACGTTTTATCAACAATCTCATAATGAGAAATTTTGTAATTTTTATTTATTGGTCTCCAAACTGATTTAATCATATTATATTAAAGCTCCAATAACTTTACTTCCGGTTCCTCCTCCCCCACCTCCAAATAATGACATTAATGCCGATACTGGGTCCATTCCTCCTCCTCCTGAAGTTTGAGCGGTAGAACTTGTTGGTGGTGGTGGTGGCGGTGTTGCTCCTCCACTTTGTGTTAAATCTTGTTCGGCATATTGTTTGGACTGTTCAGTTTTTTCATACTCAGCAATTCTATCTTCTATATTACCATATTTTTCTTCTAATTCGTCAGGACCAACAAAGTTAGCCAATCCTAAAAAATCTAATAGTCCTAAATACCATTTAGTTCTTCTCATAAGTGACCTTGTCGCTCTATTACCAAAAAGTCTACCCATACCACCTGAAACATATTTACTAGCAAAAGATTGTCCTTCACCTTTATAATCTCTAAAACCTCTAAATGAACCTTGTTTCTTTAACTCGGAAGCCAATAATTCTTTTTCAGATTTACTTAATGCGGATTCACCTTTAGCAACAAGTTTACTTGTTATTTCACTTGATGCTTTCATCTCTTTACTAGCCTTACCAAAAATATTAACAAACTCTTCAACAACTTTAACTAATCCTGTCCCTAATAAAGGAACTTTTCCAACTGAGGCCCTTAACATTCCAACTAATTTACTTCCCCAAGAAGGTACCTTCTCAACTAACTTAGCAATCGGACCTCCCGCAACTCTTGCAGTTTTTGCCATCTTAGTCGCATCTCCTGCAATAGTTGCCGCCTTAAATGCTTTAACCGCTCCCCCACCAAATTTCATAACACCTATAACGGGTTTTGCAATTAAATCACCTAAGTAAGGTACCGCTGATATCCAAGATAAAATTGCAAATAATTTATCTCCTTGTCTCCAATAACTAATACCATTAACGGTGTCTACAACACCTGTTGGGTCAAATATACCCACAATATCTCCTAAGGTATTATACCAACGAGATTCTGTAACCAACATAGCCTTTTCAGGATAGATTACTTTTAAAAATTCAAGGACAAATTGTCTATCAATACCTGATAGTTTATTCCATTTTTCGTCAAGAAGTTTTAATTGTTCTTCTTTGTATATTTTAACCATCGTTTCTTTTAGTTCCGATTCGGTAAGTAATAATTTATTCATATGAAATGTTTTTATTTATAAATATCATAGAAACAAAAAAAGAGGATATTATACCTCTTTTTAAATTTTAATCTATGTTAGTCAATGGTGGGTCTTTAAATATCGCAAAATGATTATCCTCAACTTTATAGTTTTTGTTATCGAAGATTAACATATCCTTAGTATTGGTGAATATGATGTAGTCTAAAGGCTTACTTTTATAATTCTTCATTTGATAAGAATTAACAATGTATTCATTTGTTTCCTCATTAAATTTACTCCATATTAATGGTTTTATTTGAGCATATTTAACTCCATTTGGAGTTGTTATTTCGATGTCCTTCCCATCGTACCTATCTTGGTTTGACCCAGAACAAAATTGTTTAATGTTTGATGAGTCGATATTAAATGGGCTAGTAATTAATCTTTGAATTGTTAAATTTTCTGTTTTTGTTCCCGAAGTATAAGATTTTATATTAAGGGCAACAAGTTCTTTTAACCTATCCCCCTCTTTAAATAATCGACTTCCATTAGTTGTTATCCATTCTTCAAACTTACTAATCGTGACTTCATCAGGTATATGACTATTATCAAATACTCCGTGCATATACCACTCAATTAATTTTTTAATAACCATCGGATTGGTGTCGAAGTAATTTAAAATTGACCATGTTTGGTTTGGTACATTCGTCCCTTCGATATTAATTAATCCAACTTCACTATTACATATTCCTTCACTATTAACAAAACTATTCTTACCTAAATTATTAGGGTAAAGATTTAGTAGAGTATTGGTAATGAATTTAGGGAATCCTGATATTTTTTTCTTTAAAAAGTTTTCATCTAGTTTAATTTCATGTGTCTCAAGTTCTCCCTTTATCTTATCGTATTCATCAATTGTGATATATGGAACGTTACCGGATTTGGTTATCTTAACTAACTCTAATGGAAATTCAAAAGTCTCATTTGTTAAAACATTAATAAGTTTAACTTTAATTGTAACATTAGTATCCTTTAACTCTTTAAGTTTATTAACATCATCTTTACTAACACCATTAATATAAACAAAAGTTCTTTGGTTTTTTGTGTCGGGATTAAAATTAGTGTACCTCACCTCAATGTCCTCAGGAAACTCTATATCAATTTGTTGTTCAAGTAATAATTTAAAATATTGACCCTCTGTTACTAAAATTTTCATAACTATAAATATATGGAAATAAAAAAAGGGGTAGACTAAACCCCTTCTTCAAAAACTAATTTATTTTGTTTCTTCTCATCAACAAATGCTTGTATTCGTTTACGAGATATTTCACAATAATCAGGACTTAATTCAATCCCAATCCACCGTCTATCTAATATCTCTGCCGCCACACATGAGGTACCACTACCTGCGAATGGGTCAAGGATAACGTCATTTTTGTATGACAATATCTTAATTGCCCTTGTGGGAATATCCATCGAGAACGTTGCTTTGGTTAATGATTTGGTGTCAGCAAAATATTTCCATTGCCCAAACACCAATTCCATAAACTCTTTCTTATCCACATCCTCATAAACAACTTTTTTCTTAATTGTTCCATCCTCTTGTTCAATACCAGTTGGAACTCCCTTCCATTGTGGCTCACCCTTAACAGTCTTAATATGTTTATGTTTATAGGCCAGTATAACACATTCTTTTGGGTTATAAATATATGGCGAGCTCGGACTCATCCAACTGCCCCATGCAGTTGTTTTACTTCTATGGGGACTGTCTTCCTCAAGGTCAACGATACCGAAGAACTTATAACCAATTCTTTTCATAACTTGGTAGACTTCAGAACAAAAGAAAATTCTACCACCTTTATCTTGTCTATTTATTTCGTAGGGGATATTTAACGCAATTCTACCATCGTCTTTTAATAACTGATACGCTTCAGTTAACCATTCTTTAGTAAATTTTAGATATTCATCAAAATATACATCATCATTATGAACATCATAATTAATCCCAACACCATAAGGACAACTAGTCACAATTAAGTCAATTGAGTTTATCGGCATTTTTGACATTATATCAATACAATCACCATTAATAACTTTACCCGTATAATTTTCTATCATTTCTTCTCTAATGTTTTAATGTGATGTTCTAAATAAAATAACGCTTTTTTTAAATCTTCAATTTCTTTTGTATGGTCTTTCTTACCCGCTCTTGAGATATATTTTACCGTATTACCAAGTGAGAATCCTAAGTCCCAAGCGTCAATTACTTTAATCGCTTCGTATGGATTATTTTCCCCTCCGTAATGTTCGGGATGGTCTACTTGTTCTTTATTCTTTTGGTTGTCCATAACTAATTGAGTGTTCTTCTTCTTGTTCAGGAATCGTTAATAAATCAATCATATCAATAATAACTCTAAGTTTTGTTATCATCAAGTCGTTTCCTGAATAAGAATGTTTTCTTTCAAAGTTAATACCCTTAACAATCATTTTTAATCCACCAACAACAACTCCTGTTGGGTCCAAATACTCTACAGTTATATCAGTAATCTCCAATAATTCTTTTGGGTTATACGTATCCATAACCGTTTCAAAAAACTCAGTTTTGAAAATGATTGTCTCACCTTCATTATACATTTTGTACTTTCTAAACAAGTACGGGTTAATGTTTATCGGATGGGTTCTAATAATCCATCTATTTTCCATTAAAGGCTCAATAGGTCTAAATTCTATACTCATTTTTTTACTTCTCGTTTATATTAAATTTTACTTCTCGTTTATATTAAATTTTACTTCTTCAGTTTTACCATTAGCTCTTGACTCCATCATTTCAGATGTAAGTTCGTATTGTTCATCATTTTGATACTCCCTTAATAATTCATCACTAGTTAGAATTCCATTGTATTTTTTTGCCACCTCATCAAAGTTTTTCATACTAACATTGGTATACATGTTGTGGACAGTCTCGGCTAGTTCATCCGCCATGTTAATTGTTTCACAAATAACTTTGACTATTTCATAAGGGTTTGCGTTTGACGCTGGTCGTCTATCCTCAATATACCCTTTCCACTCTTTAGCCGTTGACACGGGAACTCGAATAGACGCTCCTCGGTCACTGATACCCCAACTAAACTTATCAATTGATTGTGTCTCGTGTCTACCTGTAAGTCTTAGTTCATTATCAGAACCATATACCTCAATATGCTGGCGTCTTCTTGACTCTAACGAATTGAATAGTGCGGTGAAGTATCTTACCCCTCCTTTATTTCTCATTTTATCTGTTGAGAAATTTGTGTGTAATCCAGAACCATTCCATTCGCCATAGATAAGTGGTTTAGGATGGTAATCAATATAATAACCATATTTTTCCGATAATTTTTCCATAAAATATCTTGACATCCAAAGGTCGTCTCCCGCTTTTATCTTACCCTTAGAGAACACTTGATATTCCCATTGTCCTAAAGCCACCTCAGCGTTAACTCCTGTTATCTCAATACCCATTCTTAAACAGAAATCCATATGCTCCTCGACAATATCTCTACCAACAACATTAGACCCAACACCGCAATAGTATTTACCTTGTCCTTCAATTGACCCTTCACCATGACCTAAGATTGGTTTGTTTTTACCTTCACGGATAAAAAACTCTTGTTCAAATCCAAACCACATGTCAACATCTTCGTCACCTAACTTGGCTCTTTGGTTTGTTTCATGAGTTGTCCCATCAGGATTCATAACCTCACATAAAACGTAAATTTTAGAAGTGTCAACTCCTGGCCAATAAACTCTTACAGGTTTTAAAATACAATCAGAATTATTACCTTCCGCCTGTAATGTTGACGACCCATCAAAATTCCATTCAGGAATATCGTCTAATTTATAGATTACTTCTTTAACAACTTTAATTTTACTTCTTAGATTTGGTTCAGGTGTATACCCGTCAACCCATATGTATTCGATTCTTGTCATTTGTTTTTATTTTTTATAGTGTAGTAGTTATTTTCTTTAGTTAGGATTCCGTCTTCAACCAACTCATCCAAATATTCTTTAGCCTCAAATTGATTTGTCTTTAATATATTAGAACAGATAAATTCCAAATCCAATGGTTGCCTTAATTTTGACAAAAGTAATTTAGTATTAAACGATTTCTCCATTCTTAATCATTTTTAAAATTTCTTTATCTTCAACCCCTTTTTTATATAGTTTGAATACTTTTGTGGAGGCCTCATCTGTAAAAATAAGGGCCTCAACGGAAAACACTTTTGATAACGGATAATTGTTCTTTAAAAACTCTTTCACATTATCTAGTTTAACAAATCTTTTATTGAACCCCATTTGGTAATAATTTTTTAGTTTGGTTATTCTTTTTTTTAACTGTTTGAATAATATAGGACATAATCTTTCTTTTGAAAATAGGAACCAATGTTTCCTCCAAAGGGAATATCTCGTCACATAAAACTTCAAATAATGGAAATTTATGAATCTTAACTTTTTCTTTAGTTGACAAAAAATTAAGTATAATATCGTTAATTGTCAAATTATCTTCATTACCTTGATGTATTAATTTCAAAAATGTTTTGCTTTGAACATCTGTTTTGGATACTTTTCTTGTACCGTATCTCCAAACATATAAGGTCTCTTTAGTTTTATAATAAAAAAACCCAGTCTTTGACTCTAAATTGTTCTTATTCTTTTTAACATTAATGTGTATTGAGTCGTACACAACAGACCATATTGACTTAGCTATTCCGAAGTAATCCTGTAATTTTGGATGACTATATTTTAGAATCTTTCTATATTCCAAAAACTCATCTTCGGCCATGATAGGAATATTCTTAACCTTAAGGTCAGATATGATTAATTCATCGTCAAAGGACGATAAAACTTTTTCAGTATACAGAATTTGGTTTTGATTGAGTAACGTTTGGATATTCCCTAAATGTAGAGATAGTTCGGTGAACATAGGGTACACCTTCATCTCCTCAAGATTTTTATTTAGTTTTTGGAAATACCCAAGTAAGATGTATTGTTTTTGTTCGGAATCAATAATTCCTTCAAACAACCAATCGGTATCCATCACAAACTTTAATTTATTTTTTCTAACTGTACTCATTTTACTCAAAAAATATAAATAAAGTTTTATAATAAATGAATAGATTTACTCAACTCTCATGATATAATACGTTTCATCGTTAACACGTTCCGAATCGTAATTACCGTCATAACTATTCATAACTCCCCATCCGTCTGATTCAACTAAGGCTTCGGCCAAATCTTTTTCATTAATAAAGTTCTTAATATCCAACCCCATTTCTTTAATAAACGATATTGGGTCATCCAATACCTCGTCAACTTTATCCTCAACAACTTTATCAACCATTTCTTGGGTTGGTTCTTTATCTGGTTCAATATTATCTAATTCGTCTTGAGCCTTATCACGATTTTCGGTCGCCTCATCAATCATCTTTTGAATTTCATCGTGTCTTTGAGAATATTCATCGGCATCTTCAATTTCGTCCTCCAAATCATTTTGTTCTCCTTCCATTCTTTCGATATACTCATCTAATTCTTCAATATAAGATTCCAAATGTTCTTGTCGTTCTTCTTGTTCTTTTGTCAACTCAAAGTCATCGTCATTAAAAAATACGTCAGGATTTTGCCAAACATCATCCGTATACCAATCTTCAACATAACTTTTAAGATAATCAGTATCAATATGATTTTCAATAAAACTTTCATTAAATCCCTCAATACCTGAATCTCTAATAACTCCCTCGGCATAATCTAAAGCCCCTTCATTCATTTCCGATTCTGTACCAACAGAATACATTCTATTTACTAAACCATCAACACCAATAACTTCAAATTGTTCCATACCATAGAACTTATAATTGGATGGAGATATATTATAAACGTCTGCAACGTTTTCTTCCAATTCACTTATTTCCCCCTCAATCTCACTAACTCTATCATACAATTGATTATATCTATCAGAATCCTCTTCTTTGTCGTACTCCTCAGTTACTCGTTCTAACTCAATCTTTAAATTTTTAAGGATTTCTTTTTGTTCGTCATCCAACTCTTCAAGGTCACCATTACCTACTAACCATTTAAATAACGCATTTGCTTTAAGACCTTCATCATCAGTATCATCAATTGACCATTCATTGTTCTGTCTTCTTTCCTCACCATCAGCCATCTTTATGGCTAGTTCACGGGCTTTTCTTTTTCTTTCGATTGGTGTATCACTATCCCACACATATCTTTTTACCTTTATACCTGAGATATCTGAGACTTTTGTGTGAGATATATCTAACGTACCGTCAATATATCCAACATTACCTAAAGAATCCGTTGGCGTATTGTTAAGTCTTAAATCTCCTGTTATCCATAATGGTTTGCCTTGGAACTTTGGTAACTTACTAATTCCTTTCCCATGATATCCAGATAACTTCATTAACTCCAAATACTCTTCAGGACTTATTTTATAAAACTCGTCTTCAACTTGTTCAATTATACTCCTAACTAGCTTACGTAGTTTACTTTCAGTTAGTATGATTTTTTTTCTCATATTAATAAATACCTCAAAATTAAAATAAGTTAATATTTATAAAGGTATGTCATCAGGAATTTATATTATTAAAAATACTCAAAATAATAAAGTATATGTTGGGAGCTCCGTTAATGTTAAAAACAGAGAATATAAACATTTTTGGATGTTAGGTCGGGGTGTTCATGATAATCCACATTTACAAAAATCATACAACAAATACGGTAAATCTTCATTTATTTTTGAGGTAGTGGAAATTTGTGACGAGTCTAAGTTAATTGATAAAGAAAATTATTATATATCTAATTATAAATCCAACGTTATATCTTTTGGGTATAACTTAGCAACTGTAAATGAGTTTAGACGAAATACCTTCAATGATGAGGTTAAAGTTAAACTATCAAAATATAATTTAATTAAGAATAAAAATTTTTTTAAGTTTTCATTGACAAATATTGATACTATGGAGATATTTATATTTGAGAGTTTAGTTGATGGTGCCAATTACCTTATTAAAAACGGATTTACAAAGGGTAGTCCTCGAAATATTAGGATGAAAATATCAAGTTGTTTACGTGGAGTTAAATTAAACAACGGGTATCAAGGGTCAATCAGAAAAACTTGTTATAAACATATTTTTAAAATAATAAACTAAACTAAAAAAAAACAATTAAGATGAGTTGTGGATGTAAAAACAAAAATAATGGAACTCAGGCTCAACCAGCACAAAATGCTCAACCTAGCCAATCTCAACAAGTTAAATCTCCTACTATTCAAGAGTCAATCAAGAAAGTAGTTGAGAAGTATTACAATAAGAAGTAATCGTGTTACATTATCAGAATTGAAGAGGGTTATCCCTCTTTTTTTTTATCTTCTATTTAACATTCTTGTTTTT
>Ga0214919_10003248_pt1 | contig 24761 bp, 24 predicted proteins | sample LL1503_MetaG_FD_177994 | JGI IMG/M metagenome (GOLD analysis project Ga0214919, IMG submission 177994) | Freshwater microbial communities from Lake Lanier, Atlanta, Georgia, United States - LL-1503 | ecosystem: Environmental > Aquatic > Freshwater > Lake | place: USA: Georgia | collected... | reverse complement strand
ACGTGAAGAGTTAGAACAGAGATTTCAAGGCGCGGCCGAAAAGTGGCCTGAGGGAAGTGTTGTTCCATGCCCTCCACATTGGGGTGGTTATCGCGTTACTCCCCTTGCTATTGAATTCTGGCAGGGGAGATATTCACGTTTGCATGATCGATTGCGCTATGAGCGGGCTAACACTGGCGCTGATTGGGTCATAGGTCGCTACTACCCTTAAACTCACCCAATGAGTGCAGAGATAATTATTCCGGCAAGTATTAAACCTCTCGATGGACGCTTTGGCTGCGGGCCATCAAAGATTCGCCCTCAAGCACTAGCTGCGTTATCTAGTGCAGATTTAATTCTCGGTACATCGCATCGGCAAAAGCCTGTTAAGAGCGTTGTTAAGCGTGTTCGCGATGGCCTGCATACTCTCTTTAATCTGCCTGATGGCTATGAAGTTATTCTCGGTAACGGAGGATCTACCGCTTTTTGGGATATTGCAACGCTGGGATTGATTCAGGAACGATCACAACACTTAGTCTTTGGCGAGTTCTCCTCCAAGTTTGCATCGGCGGCCAAGGAAGCGCCATTTCTAGGCGAACCAACGGTTATTAAATCCGAGCCGGGAAGGCATCCATTCTCGGTGGCCGAGCCTGGCATCGACGTATACGCATTGACACACAATGAGACAAGCACTGGTGTTTCAATGCCAATTTTGCGCCCTGGCGGCACAGATGGTGCACTCGTCGTAGTAGATGCAACGAGTGCGGCTGGTGGATTATTAGTTGATCCGAAAGAGTTTGATACCTACTACTTTGCACCTCAAAAATCATTTGCATCCGATGGTGGGCTATGGATCGCCATCATGAGTCCGGCTGCAATCGCCCGAGTAGAGGTAATTAAGGCCAGCGGTCGTTGGATCCCAGCCTTCTTTGATTTAACTATCGCAGTTGAAAACTCGCGCCTTGATCAGACGTACAACACCCCTGCTGTTTCAACTTTGATATTACTAGCCGAGCAAATTGAATGGATGAACGCCGGCGGAGGACTTTCATTTGCTGCAGGCCGAAGTGCCCAATCATCTGACATCTTGTACTCGTGGGCCGAGAAAACTGAGTACACAACTCCCTTTGTTGTAGACCCTGCGATGCGATCTAAGGTTGTTGGCACCATTAACTTTGATGATTCGATTGATGCTACAAAAATTGCAACAGCGTTGCGCGCTAATGGAATCGTTGATACCGAGCCTTATCGTAAGTTAGGTAAGAACCAATTGCGTATAGGAATGTTCCCAGCCGTTGACCCAAGCGATGTTGAAGCCCTCACCGCCTGTATCGAGCACGTTGTAACTGCGCTTTAATAGATGCCTAATACCTTTCACCGTGGCCGTTTTTTTTGGATTGTTGCCACGCAAACCGCCGTTGTTAACTTCTACCTTGGTGGCTTTGGCCCAGCACAATCACTGCTTCGTGCAGACCAAGGTACATCGCTAACTGTTGCAGGTCTCCATGGCACAGCACTGGGAGTTGCAGCTATCGCGGCCGGTTATGCCTTTCCCCATTTCACTCATCGATTTGGCCGAACCCGTTCAAGCTGGATAGGTCTAACTATTTTTAGTACGGGTTTGATTATCTTTGTTATCTCTCCCCCTGTGTTTCTGACTTTGCCAGCTACGTTAATGGCGGGCTTTGGTACGTCGATTGTCATCAATGCGATGCTGGCATCCATGTCCCACCACTATGGCAATGCAGCTAAAGTAGCTATTCCTAAAGCAAATGGAGTTTCTTCAATTGGGTATGTTCTCGGTACTGGCCTCATTGGCACAATAGCTATTATCTTTCCAAGCCTTTGGCGCGCGGGCTTACTTCTCGCCATTCCCGTCGCAATTGCAGTCTTTGTTTTAGGTCGGGATAAAGAGAGCGAAGATCACGTTCCAGATGAGGATGGGCGTCAGAGTGGAAAGCTCTCCCGAAATTTCTGGATTTCGTGGCTTGGCTTCGTTGCATGTATTTCAAGCGAGTTTGCCGTTTCATTCTGGGCAGCAGCATTGCTTAAGGATCGCGTAGGTTCAAGTGCGGCAATTTCAACGACTGCAGTGGCAGCTATTGGTTTCGGGATGATTGTTGGACGTTGGTATGGTCCAAATATATTAAGGCGACTAACCCTTGACGGGCAATTTCTTGTTGCTACCTCTACTCAATTTCTCGGTTTTGTTGTCTTTTGGTTCTCACACTCAATGCCCATCAGTCTAGTTTCTCTATTCACGATTGGCCTGGGCGTCTCAACACAGTTCGCACTAGCCGCTATTCGTCTGATTTCCTTTAGCGACGGGCGCCCAGACCTTGCAATCGGTCGAACATCTCTTGCCGCCGGAACTGCGATTGCTGTCGCACCATTTCTGTTGGGCGTTCTCGGCGATCACTTTGGAATCTCGCGGGCATACATCATGGTCCCCGTTTTAATTGCTATCTCCTTTATTATAGTCAAGTTCATACCTTCTAACCAGGTTGAGGAATAATTGATGAATTATAAAACGCGAAGAATGGTCACCTTAGTTGTGCTCTTTGGTCTAATTATTTTGATTGCGGTTAGCGGTCTTTAGAACTGCAGCAACACTTATATCTGCAGGAATTTCAAGCTTATTTCTAAATTTTAACCAAATAACTAAAGTTGCAAGTAGTGAGATAGTTCCACAAGTGGCCACTGTTTGGCGAATACCAACAACTTCAGCCATAACACCGATAAGTGGGGAACCCACTGGTGTACCACCCATAAAAATGAGCAAATAAATCCCCATGATGCGACCTCTAATTGCCGGATCGCTATTTACTTGAACAATTGAATTAGCCATAACCATCGTCGTTAGAGCCGAAATTCCACACACCGGTAACCACATTGCATATGCAAGGTAATTCGGCATAGTGGAAAGAATTATTACGGCGGTAGAAAAAACACCGCCTGAAAGTATTACGTAACGGGTCTGTCGAAATCTCTCTAATCGTGCTGAAGCTATTGCACCTGAAAAGGAGCCAATTGCTACAAAGGTTCCAAGTAGGCCGTACGACGCTGGGCCTTTGTGAAACTCTTTAGTCGCCATTAGCGCATTAAAGATTTGAAAGTTAAGACCAAAGGTTCCGAGGAAAAATACCATAAGCATGACAACGTAAACATCGGGACGCTTTAGCGCATAGCGCAGGCCCTCTCGTACACTCGTCTGGCTCTTTGGCCGATCTTGTTGAAAGAACTCTTTCTCATTTAAAGCTAATAGCGCGACGATTGCGAAAAGGTATGAGAGCCCGTTGATAATAAAGGAGGGACCAGTTCCAAAAGCGGCAATGAGCCCACCTGATACCGCAGGGCCAATTAATCGGCCAGCGTTAAAATTAGCCGAATTCAAACTAACGGCATTGGGCAAATCGCTGTGCCCCACAATTTCAGCGGCAAATGCCTGTCGAACTGGTGCATCTATCGCCGTCGAAATCCCTAGAACTGCGGCCAAGGCAAATACATGCCAGAGTTTTATGTGGTTTGTAATTACTAATGTGCCCAACGCTATGGCAGCAAATGCACCAAGTGCGTTAGTTGCAACAAGTAGTTTGCGTTTGTTAAATCGATCGGCAAATGCTCCACCATGGAGTGAGAAGAAGAGGACTGGCGTGAACTGAATCGCTGTGACAAGACCTAAATAAGTGCCACTATGGGTAAGCTCGAGAACAAGCCAATCTTGGGCAACGCGCTGGGCCCAGCTACCGATATTTGAAATAGTATTTGCTGGAAAAAGGATGCGGTAATTACGGTGACGAAATGAACGCCAATTACCGCCTTCTTTTACCGAAATCCGCATTACTCTTCTCTCATGGAGGCAAACATCCGATCAGTTGTAACCCTAGTAGCAATCGGGACTATCTGCTGGCTTGTTGCCGGAGTTGTTGCACTGGCAATGAATGCCGACGCAAAGATTATTTGGACATGTGCCTGTGGTGCAGCCTTAGGTGCAATAGGCATTCGATACTCAATACGTCGCGCACGACGAAGTGGTATTTAAGCCTCTAGTTGAGAGGCAATACCGCGCAGAACACGGCCCAAACGCTCGGCTTCAGGCCCTGCTGGATGTCGGCCATGACGAAGGCCATTTCCAACACGATCTAGAATTTTAATTGTGTCTTCAATCATCGCGGCTAAATCATCTGGATTAACACGTGAGCCCTCTGCAAGAGATGGTGGTGCATCAATAATATGAACCGACATCGCTTGTGGACCTTTACGACTATCAGCGACACTAAATTCAAGTTTTGTTCCAGGCTTAACCGTCGATACACCTTCAGGAAGTGATGACGCAGCAAGATAAACATCTTCGCCCTCATCATTTGCAATAAAGCCAAAGCCTTTTTCTAATGAAAACCATTTAACGCGGCCTGTAGGCATGGGGATGACTCCTTAAGGTTTTTAATCTACTGGTATAGCCGCGGGCTGCGGTCAGGTAGTTAGTTTAACATCAGATGCAGTGAAGGTGGCTTCGGAATGTGCTCCGCAGCCGTGATCAACCGATACAACGCGCGCATCTTCAGGTGAGATTGCATTGGCACACACGCCAAAAGTCGAGCGCAGTGAGCCTGCAATCTGAATAAAAAAGCCACATGAGTGACAAGGCTTCGGTGCCGATTCTGCCATTGGAGATTTAGGTCCACGATCTCCGTCATACCAACGCTTGGCCGCTTGATCGCGACCTTCAATTGACATTACTCGGGCACGACCAAAACCAAGTTCAATCGCCATCGCAGTATCTAAATCCTCATCCTGTGGAAGTGCCTGCTCACCTGCGACTAAACGTGTGTCATTGAGTGAGCTTGGAACAATATCGCCAACGCCAACATCCCCTGGTTGAATCCGATCACGATATGGAATCCAGTCCGGTGCAGTTAATGCATCTGGGCCAGGAAGGAGTACAACATCACATATCGTTGGCGCAGTATCGGCATCGACCTTTGCAACGGTGACACACCAGCGCCAGCCTTTATAACCTGCAAGTTTTGCTTCAAATAAATAAGTGGCCACACGATCTTCATCATCAAATTCAACAGAAACGAATTTCCCGATCTGCGATGTCCCATGAATCTCATCGATGATGGCATTTCGGGCAAGCTCGGTTGCATCAAATGGGTGCACCCCAGTTGATTGCTTTCCCTTTGGTACTTTCTTAAGGAGCGACTTCTTTGCCATGAGATAAGGATAAAGCAGAACGCCGCCCTCATGTTAATCGGCGAATTATGAGCCGATAAAACAGTACTGCTTGGAGGGCGGCGTTCTGCCTAACTAGGTGAAAAGGGCTTTAGAAGTCCATGTCTCCGCCACCTTGTGGCATTGGTGCTGGATTCTTCTCTGGCTTATCTGCAATTACTGCCTCAGTTGTAATGAAGAGTGCTGCAATCGATGCTGCATTTTGGAGTGCAGAGCGAGTGACCTTAGCTGGATCGATGATGCCAGCTTTAATCATGTCTACATACTCTCCCGTTGCAGCATTTAATCCCTGACCTGAAGGTAGGTGACGGACTTTCTCTACTACTACTCCGCCTTCAAGACCTGCGTTAATTGCGATCTGCTTAAGTGGGGCTTCAATTGCGAATTCAACAATCTTCGCGCCCGTTGCCTCATCGCCAGCAAGTGATAACTTCTTAAATACCGCTGTGCCAGCTTGTAGAAGTGCAACACCGCCACCGGCGACGATTCCCTCTTCTACTGCAGCCTTTGCATTACGTACTGCATCTTCAATGCGGTGCTTGCGCTCTTTGAGCTCTACCTCAGTTGCAGCCCCTGCCTTAATAACAGCTACGCCACCGGCAAGCTTTGCAAGACGCTCTTGCAGCTTCTCGCGATCATAATCTGAATCAGATTTTTCAATCTCTGAGCGAATCTGTGCGACGCGACCCTTAATAAGTGCATCATCGCCTGCTCCTTCAACGATTGTTGTCTCATCCTTGCTGATAACAACCTTGCGAGCGCGACCCAAGAGTTCGAGGCCAGCTTGATCAAGCTTGAGGCCGACCTCTTCAGAGATGACTGTTGCACCTGTAAGGATTGCAATATCTTGAAGCATCGCCTTGCGACGATCGCCAAAGCCTGGGGCCTTAACGGCCGCCGAGCGGAAAGTTCCACGAATCTTATTTACCACCAAAGTTGCAAGAGCCTCACCCTCAACATCTTCGGCGATTATTGCAAGTGGCTTACCTGATTGCATAACTTTTTCAAGAACAGGTACGAGATCCTTAATATTTGTAATTTTTGAGTTAGCGATTAACACATATGCATCCTCTAAAACTACTTCCATGCGATCCTGGTCGGTTACAAAGTATGGAGAGATGTAACCCTTATCAAAGCGCATTCCCTCAGTGAGCTCTAGCTCAAGTCCAAAAGTATTTGACTCTTCAACGGTGATAACGCCCTCTTTGCCAACCTTATCCATCGCCTCGGCGATCATCTCGCCGATAGTTGCATCGGCTGCAGAGATCGATGCAGTTGCAGCGATCTGCTCCTTTGAATCCACGCTCTTTGCCATCGATAAAAGTTCGGTAACGATTGCATCGACAGCCTTTTCAATTCCGCGCTTGAGCGCCATTGGATTTGATCCAGCTGCTACGTTACGTAGACCTTCGCGTACAAGAGCTTGTGCCAAAACAGTTGCAGTCGTTGTTCCATCGCCTGCTACATCATCTGTCTTCTTAGCAACTTCCTTAACTAGCTCAGCGCCGATCTTTTCCCATGGATCCTCTAAATCAATCTCTTTTGCAATTGAAACGCCATCGTTAGTAATCGTTGGGGCGCCCCACTTCTTTTCAAGAACTACGTTGCGTCCGCGAGGTCCGAGCGTTACCTTGACCGCATCGGCCAAGATGTTCATTCCGCGCTCTAATCCGCGACGTGCTTCTTCGTTAAAGGCAATCTGCTTTGCCATGAGTTGTGCTCACTTTCCTTTGCTTTCAGTGGGGGCTTTATCACTCGCACCCCGAGAGTGCTAACGCCAAATCTACGGGAGGTGCTCCCAGGACGCAAAACGGGTAAGGGTTAGCGGGTGATACGGGTGGACATACGGGCCTCGCGCAGGCGGCGAAGGCGTTTTACCAGCATAGGGGCGGCCTCCATGGCATCATCCCGGTCGATCAGATCGTTGAGGAGTTGGTAATAACGGGGGGCGCTCAGGTCAAAAAGCTCTTTAATCGCACTCTCTTTTGCCCCGGCAAAGCGCCACCAGCTCGCCTCAAAATCGAGGATTCGCGACTCTAAATCGCTCAAACCGCTGTGCAGTGTTGGCTCTTCCTGTGCAGACATGGGTGAAATCGTATCGGGCTGAGCGTAAAAGTGTGGGATTTAAAGCCTATCTACGATCATCTCGATATCGCTGATTTTTGTCCATGGATTAACGATTGCAAATCGCAGAATTGTTTCTCCATTGTGTGATGAAGGCGGAATAAATCCAACTTGATCGGCGAGTAATTGATCCGACCAGTTGTGATAATCCTTTGCACCCCAACCTTTGCGAGTGAATGCAACGATAGATAGTTCGGGTTCACATACAAGTTCAAGATTTGGATGTGCTCTCACTAAATCTGCAGCAGCTCGCGCAACGGTAATTGTATGTTCCATTGCCTCGGTATAGGCATCGGTTCCATGCGCCGCTAATGAAAACCAAAATGGAAGTCCACGTGTGCGACGTGTTAAGTGAATTGCATAATCTGATGGTGACCATGCGCCATCTTTTAATGTATCTAAGTAAGAGGCGTGTTGCGAATGTACCGCACGTGCAAGTTCTGGTTCGCGGTAAATAAGTGCACAGGCATCATATGGTGCAAATAACCATTTATGTGGATCAACAATAAATGAATCGGCAGCTTCTATGCCATCAAAGTGTGAGCGAACAGAGGGTGCACATAAGGCCGCTAACCCGTATGCGCCATCGACATGGAACCAGATTCCACGCTCATGTGCAGCGCTACCGATGCCCTTTAAGTCATCAATAATTCCTAAATTAGTAGTTCCCGAAGTCGCGACAACGGCACATACACGCTTACTTGTTGTTGCATGGACCTCGTCTATGACCTGCGCTACGGCACTACCCATGAGCTTGCCATCTGCGGCTGTCGAAATCTTCAATACATCGACATCCATAATATTTGCAGCCACCACAATCGACGAATGTGCTTCTTGACTGCAAGCAATGACCCAACGTGTTGCATCGGGATGCTTCTTGCGCGCTTCGGCACGTGCAACTACTAAGGCCGAAAGATTGCCAACGGTTCCACCCTGCACAAAGACGCCGCCTGCACTTTCTGGCAGGCCAGCTAAATCCGATAGCCAGCGCAGCGCCTGGTTTTCAGCAAAGACTGCGCCTGCACCCTCTTGCCATGAGCCGCCATACAGGGCGCTTGCACCGACGACTAAATCAAAAAGGTTTGCGTACTCACTCGGTGCCGATGGAATAAAAGCTAAATTCCGTGGATGATCGCTCGAGATACATGCCTTAGCTAAAACACTTGTAAAAACCTCTAGTGCTTGATGACCACCTAGCCCGCGCGCAGTAATTGTATTACCGACCTCTGCAAATAAATCTTCAGATGTTCGTGGGCCATCTAGCGGAGGATCGTTCTTTAAGCGATCAAGACTGTAAGCCAAAACCTCGTGAGCAAGAGCCTCAACTTCGGCCGTGAACTCATGCATCTTTGGCAGCTTGTTTTACGATGTTTCGTAGCATCGTTGGAAAGACAAAGAGGTGCAGTGGAGAGATTGAATACCAATACAACTGGCCACCTAATCCGCGCGGATTAAAAGTCGCCTCTTGCACGATGCGTGTCTTTCCATTCTCTTTGCTCACCGTAAACTCCAACCAGGCTTTACCTGGCAGAACCATTTCAGCATAGAGTTTTAAACGATGTCCCTGTTCTAACTCTTCTACTCTCCAAAAATCTAAACTCTCTCCTACGCGTAAATAATCTGGATCACGACGCCCGCGACGCAGGCCAACGCCACCTACCAAACGATCTAGTACTCCACGAGCCCACCAGAGTAAATCTGAACCAAACCATCCATGCTCTCCGCCGATACTTTCAATCTGCTTCCATACTTTTTCTATTGCGACATCGGTCACGACTTCGCGACGATCGCGTAAGACCATCTCACCTGCCCACTCAGGATCTCCTTGGGCCTTCTGCCACGGTGCAGTTGGGCTGGTCGCATCTGACCAACGGGTTTCAACGCCGTGATCGGTAATTTTGGAAAGTGCCAAGTTCATAGCCGTTGTAATGTCAGTTAATCCCTCTGGTGGCAGAGCGATTACATCGTTAATACTTTTTGCAGGATCGGCAACGACCTCACTGATTAATGAACCCACGAGAGGGCGTGCCAATGCCGTGGGTACTGGAGTTACTAAACCAATCCACAAGCTAGAAAGCCCGGGTGTTAATACTGGAATCTTTATAATGATGCGTTTCTTTAATCCAGATATTTTCGCAAATTTCTGCATCATGTCGGCATATGTCAATACTTCAGGTCCCCCGATATCAAAGACTTTTCCGACTGGCTGCTTTAAAGCCGCAGCGTTCTTTAAGTAATACAGAACATCGCGGATTGCAATTGGGTGGGTACGGTTCATAACCCATTTTGGCGTTGTCATAATTGGTAAACGATGTGTCAAGTGTCGCAGCATTTCAAAGCTAGCCGATCCCGAGCCAATAATAATTCCAGCACGCAGCTCCATGACTGGTACCGATGTGCTTGCTAACTCTGCACCCGTGCGAGCGCGTGATGCTAAATGTTTGCTGATCTTTACATCGTTAGCGATTCCACCTAAATAAACAATTTGCGATACCCCAGCGGCCTCGGCCGCTTGTGCAAAATTGCGGGCCATTTGCGCTTCGATCTCATCAAAATTCGGGCCTAAGTTAATTGAGTGCAATAAGTAATATGCAGTGTGGACTCCAACCAAAGCGGTATCTAGATCTGCACGGTTCTCGGCGCTCCCTTGGCTAATTTCAACGGCCGATGCCCAAGGCTGCCCCATTACCTTGTGCCAGTCACGCACCAGGATTCGCACACCAAATCTCTCTTCAATCAAAGCTTTAACTAAACGGCCACCAACGTAGCCAGATGCGCCGGTAACAAGGAGCTTACGACTTTCAATTGGAAGGCTCATGCCTCAAAGCCTAGACTTAGGTGCATGCAAAAGAAACCCGAAAAACCCCGCGTGGTTATTTTGGGCGCCGGATTCGGTGGTCTTACTGCTGCCAAGGCGATGTCGGGCTTTGCTAATGTCACACTTGTTGACCGCCATAACTTCCAGACATTTCTGCCACTCTTATATCAAGTATCAACGGCAGGCCTTGCCGCCGATCACGTTGCGCACCCCGTGCGCGGCGCACTTCGCAACACAGGAGTCGCATTTCGTATGGGCTCTCCACTATCGATTGACCACAAAAATAAATCCATAAAGCTAGATAGCAGCGAGGTTCTCGACTTTGATCATCTCGTAATCGCCCTCGGCTCTGCCACTGCCGACTTCGGCGTGCCTGGTGTGCATGAATTCGCTCTCGGAATGAAGAGTGTCCATGAAGCGATAACAATCCGAGCTGAAGTCATGCGCCGCTTTGAAGATTTATGTCGTTTTGAAGATGAGAGCATTTTATCAATTGCAATTGTTGGAGGTGGACCAACTGGGGTCGAAATGGCCGGTGCATTCGCCGAGTTAGTACGAGGCCCATTAAAAAACGATCAAGCTCATGCCGCCGCACATATTGATATCTATTTGATCGAAGCAGGCCCACGATTATTGCCTAGTTTTTCCGAGAGTCTTTCTGCGCGAACTAAAAAAGATCTTGAAAAGCTGGGTGTGAAGATACGACTAAATACGGCCGTAGCTGCAATCGAGCCTAAAGAGATACAGATTAAAGATGGAACTTCGATTCCATCAGAGGTAACTATTTGGGCCGCTGGCGTGCAAGGAGAACCAACGGCTGCAAAGTTAAACCTTCCACTCATAGGTTCGCGCATCGATGTTGAACAATCACTTCAAGTAAAACACTATCCGCACATCTGGGCCATTGGAGATATCTCTGGGTTTAAGGGAAAAGATGGCCGTTTCATGCCCATGGTCGCACCGGTTGCACTACAGCAGGGAAAATTTATTGCTCGCCAAATTGAGAGATTAATAAAAGATCAACCTCTATTACCCTTCAAATATTTAGATAAGGGATCGATGGCCACCATTGGCCGTCACAAAGCAGTTGTAGAGGTAAAAAGATTCAAGCTCGTTGGAATTCCTGCCTGGTTTGCATGGCTATTTCTACACTTGTTCTATCTATTAGGCGGGCGAAATAAGATTGGCACCCTGGCCGACTGGACCTGGAACTACCTCACCTTTGATCGTGGAAACCGGCACATTATGGATTCAATGTAGTGCCAGAGTACATAAAGCTTCGAGGTCATAACCTTTACTCATATGAATGGGATAACGATGGCGAGGCCGTTGTTTTATTACATGGTGGCTTGAGTAAGACCTCAAGCTGGGACTACATCATGGTTCCCCCGCTTGAGGATGATTTCCATGTCTATGCCTACGATCGTACCGCCCATGGTTTTACTGGAGATCAACCTGGCAGTCTGCACTTTGATTTTCAAACCCGTGAGGCGATTGCATATTTAGAAGATGTTGTTAAAGCACCGGCCCATTTAATTGGCTGGAGCGATGGTGGCAATATCGCTCTGATGGTTGCAATTAAGCGCCCCGATCTCGTTAAATCGATTGTGGCAATCGGTGCGAACTTTCATTTCAGTGGTGTGCCACAGCCCTTTGGCGAGCCTGAAATCTCACCTGAAGATCAAGCTGAATACAACTTAATCTCTCCCGATGCTCCACATACGCTGCTTGAAAAAGCTACTCGTATGAATGCCATTTGGGCGAGTGAGCCAACGTTGACCACTACTGATCTTGCAACAATCCAGTGCCCAGTACTTGTTCTAGCTGGCGATGATGATGTCATCAGTCACCACCACACCATCGAACTATTTGAGGCGCTTCCACTTGGTCAGTTAGCGATTATTCCTGGTACTTCTCATTTCGTAATGAAGGAAAAACCCGATCTTATGAACGCTGTAATTGTGCAGTTTCTGGAGGATTTAACTTACCCTGTTACTAAAATGCCAATACGGCGAACTAACAATCAACCGTAGTAATTTTCCCGCTCGTAACATCATAAATAGCACCACCGACAACAACACCATCGTTTAACAATGGGTAAGAGCGCACGCGGTTTACATCTGTAATGAGAGCTGCTCTTTGATCGCTCACAGTTCTAAACTCAAGACTGCGAGTATCTACGCCATGCTCTTTTTGAATTAAGGCGTGAATATCTGCCTCTTCCCCCATAGCCATACGGCAGTTAGTGTGCGGCATAATCAAAATTCGTTTAACACCAAGCAGATACGTTGCTAAAACCAGAGTACGTAAAACATCCTCGGTTACGCGCGCACCTGCGTTACGCAAAATCTTGGCATCTCCCGATTTCATGCCGACGACTGATAACGGGTTAATACGTGAATCCATGCAGGTAACAATCGCTAAACCTCTTTGAGCAACACCTGTTAGCTCTGAATATTTAAAGGATTTGATGTAATCATCATTTGACGCCAATGCATCGGCAAACTCTTCGTGAGGAAAGTGAGACATCGATTTTCCTCTCCTTGAAAACTTACGAGCCCCCCGTCAGGATTGAACTGACGACCTGCGCATTACAAGTGCGCTGCTCTACCACTGAGCTAGAGAGGCCTACGTGCTAACACGTATCGATCTTTCGACCAGCGGCAATTATGGCAGTGAGATGGGCAAACTTGAAATCCAGGAGCGTGGGCGAGCCAGAGGGTAGGTTATGACGGTGAGATTAGGCGTATTGGATGTGGGATCTAACACCGTTCACCTACAAGTGATGGATGCTCATTCTGGGGCTCGTCCATCCCCGACTACCAATTTTAAAGTTGAACTTCGATTGACTCAGTTCCTGAATAAATCAGGCACGCTCTCAAGTGAGGGTATTACAGCACTGCATGAGGCCGTAGCTAGGGCTGTAGCACACGCTAATGAAAACAATGTTGATGAGGTTATAGCGTTTGCAACATCTGCCGTACGAGATGCTAAAAATAGTGTCGAAATTATTCAAGAGATAAATGAGCGACACCAGATTGATTTACAAATTCTCACTGGTGATGAGGAAGCTCGAATGACCTTTCTTGCCGTGCGTCGTTGGTTCGGATGGTCTGCTGGAAAACTTCTGATGCTCGATATCGGTGGTGGCTCTTTAGAAATTGCATCAGGAGTCGATGAGAATCCAGAGGCTACTTTATCATTACCGCTAGGTGCTGCGCGATTAACTAGAGATTTTTTGAGTGGTGATCCATACTCGGTAAAAGATGTGAAGTTCCTAGAAGACTATGTAGTTAATAACCTCGAAAATAAATTATCTGCGATCCTTCGCTCTCACGATGCGCATCACTTTGTTGCAACCAGTAAAACATTTCGAACACTTGCAAGACTCTCAGGGAATTGGTTTAATGAGAATCCAAAGTATTTAGAGATCGCTAATTTAGAGGCTATGACGGCAAAGCTCGCCGAGATGAGCGACAAAGCACGAGCAGAACTACCGGGTGTGTCAGCAAGTAGGGCCCAACAGATTGTCGCCGGTGCGATAGTTGCACGTGCTGTAATGGATGTATTGGATATTGAGAGAGTTGAAATCTGCCCGTGGGCACTGCGCGAGGGAATTGTTTTAAGAAGGTTGGACTGGCTCGAAGGTTAAGTATTGGGTGCGCTAACCCAGTCGACTGCAATGATCTCACCATCTCGGTGATGAAGTACCCAGGCCTCTGCAGGCTTTAAATCTGGGCCGATCTTCTTAAAATTCTTCTTTCCAATCAATTTCTGCAATACCTTTGGGAGTATCGGGTTGTGGCTACAAATTATTGCACTCTCTCCCCTATTCATAAGATCTTGAGCGTAGTCGAGTGCAGCCTCTTTATCTTTAGCAAATTTATGCTCACTCAAATCAGTTGAAAATATTGGATGCATATCTAGCGAACGCACTAGCGGCTCTATAGTTTCAATACAGCGCACTGCATCAGATGAGTGAACAACATCTATTCCATACGGTAGATACATTGATAAAAGACGTTTTGCTTGAATCTGTCCAAGGTTTGCTAATGGGCGATCACCATCATCACCATCCCAGTCTTCGCGCTTTACGGCTTTGGCATGTCGCAGCAAAACTAAAGGTTTTGTACCGACACCAAACTCAAGAAAGAAGTCAATAATTGATCGGTCATCATCGAGAGTTAATTTCTGACGAGCATCTGCTGGAGACAGCCACATAATCTGATCAACTTCCTGCGGATTTGGCTTTCCAGTAGCCGCTCCAACTGCCTGGGCAGACCAGTATTTAACTAGTTTGTTAACACCGTCGGTAACATATGTTGCGTGACCAAGTTCGGGTCCAAATACTGCGGAATATCCGGTTTCTTCCACAACTTCGCGATAGGCACAACCAATCATCGTCTCATTGGGATCTAACTTACCTTTTGGCAGCGACCAGTCGTCATAGCGTGGGCGATGAATTAATCCAATCTCAATTTTATTTTCGGTATCAAAGCGCCACAAAACAGCTCCCGCTGCGTAAATAACTGGATCTGCGCTATCTATCATCTACCGATCATTTCCATAGAGTTTAATCATCGTTGCATGCACATCATTTAATGGCTGGCCCTGCTCATTAATGGATTTTCTGACCCACTCTGTGCCAGCCAATGTCCAGCTAGAAACCTTATCTGAAAGCCCCAAATCAAGAATCTCTTGCAGCCTTTGATGATGCTCTTTTCTATCAACGCGAATCAAACTCTCCACGCGACGATCTAAATTACGACCCATTAAATCCGCACTACCTATCCAATATTCGCTCTCTCCACCATTAATAAAATGGAAGATGCGCGAGTGCTCAAGAAAGCGACCTAAAACAGATTTCACAGAGATATTTTCTGAAATGCCTTTAAGGCCAGGCTGTACTGCACAGATGCCGCGAATCAGTAGTTCGATTTTTACGCCAGCTTGTGATGCTTCGTAAAGTTTTGCAACAAAACGCTCGTCAAGAATTGAGTTGAGCTTGAATTGAATTCCAGAGGGTTTACCTGCCTTTGAATTTTCAATTTCGCGATCGATTCGCTCTGTAATCCCTGAACGAAGTGTTCGAGGGGCAACAAGCAAGCGCGAGTACGTTGACTGTGGTGCAAAGCCCGAGAGTTGATTAAAGAGTTTAGTCAGATCCTCAGTAAGCTCAACATCGCTACTCAGGATTCCTAAATCTTCGTACATACGTGCAGTCTTTGGATTGTAATTACCAGTTCCGATATGACAGTAGCGACGCAGACCCTGTGGTTCATCACGGATAACGAGGGATAGTTTGGCATGAGTCTTTAATCCCATTAAGCCATAAACAACGTGAACGCCGGCTGCTTCTAGTTTTCTTGCCCATCGCACATTTGCTTGCTCGTCAAAGCGAGCACGGATTTCAATTACTGCTAAGACTTGTTTGCCAGCTTCGGCCGCTTCAATGAGTGCCTCAATGATCGGGGAGTCTCCAGAGGTGCGATACAAAGTCTGTTTGATCGCTAGTACATCAGGGTCTTGGGCGGCACTTTGCAAGAAGCGCACTACCGATGAGGTAAAGGATTCATAGGGGTGGTGGAGCAGTATTTCGCCCTGTCGAATCGCAGCAAAAAATAGATCCGTATCTTCTGGGTCTACCTCAGAGAGGGCATGAGCGGTTCGTGATCTAAATTTTTCATACGTGAGCGCGGGTAACCCGAGATCTGCAATCTTATGGAAGGCCGTGAGATCAAGTGGTTTTGGGGCGTGAATAATATTATCTTCACTTATCCCAAGTTCCTGAGCAAGTCGGTTTACTAAACGTGCTTCGACGCCGCTCTCGATTTCAAGTCGCACTGGTGGGCCAAATCGGCGACGCGCGAGTTCTGCCTCAAGGGTCAATAAAATATCCTCTGACTCTTCTTCATCGAGCTCTATATCTTGATTTCGAGTAACTCTAAATGAGTAGTGCTCTTCAATAACCATCCCCGGGAAAAGCTCCTGAAGGTTAATCGCAATGAGCTCTTCGATGGTAATAAAACGAGTTGATCCACTCTTAGCCGTTGCAATAAAACGCGGAAGAATCTCAGGGACTTTAACACGGGCAAAAAACTCTTCGTGAGTTGTTGGGTTCTTAACAATGACTGCCAAGTTGAGGGATAGTCCGGAGATGTATGGAAATGGGTGGGAGGGATCAACTGCCAATGGTGTTAATACTGGGAAGATTCGATCGTGAAATAACTTGCCTACGTAATCGCGTTCGGTTTCATTTAAATCGCCCCATTGAAGAAACTCAATACCTTCCTCTTTAAGTTTAGGAATGATCTCTTCATGTAAAACTGTTGACTGCCGATCAACTAATGCCTTTGTGCGCAGAGATATCTCGTGCATCAAATCTAACGGAGTCATACCGGCAATATTTGAAGCCGTAATCGCATTCTCAATCTTGCTCATGAGCGTGGCAACACGGACCATAAAAAACTCATCTAGATTTGAAGAAAAGATCGCTAAGAATCGCAGGCGCTCAAGTAGTGGGGTTGCCGGATCTTCGGCTAGCTCCAAAACTCTCTGATCGAATGAGAGCCAACTAAGCTCTCGATCAGTCACATTTTCGTACTTCATGGCCTTATTCTCCAGTTTTAGAGTGAACAGTAAGTGTCTAGTGAACCACTATTAGGCTAACGCGCAAAAATTTCGACCCTTCCACGCTCAACGTAGAGAGTAACTCCCGTGATTGCTAACTCCTGGATCTCTACTTGGAGGTGGGGCTTTACTTCAATCTAGGTGTGATAGCGGCCAGTGTATTGCGATTGGATATTTACAGCTACGTCCATCTCCTGAAGATTTACCCCGCGCACGTCGCCACATCCATGGCAGTGCAAAAGTAATAAACCACATCATCGTTACAAATGCACGTAGGGCTTTTGATTCTGATTTAGCCGGCGGTAAAGGCTCTCGCCATCGCGCATCAAATGGAAGGCCAATCATCTCTAAGACTGCCTGTGCTACACGATCATGACCCATTGAATTTAGATGTAGGCGATCAAAGGCTAAAAATCTACGATCGCTAAATGCAACCTCTTCATTTGCATCGGCTACTATCGCACCGACCTCTGTACCGACTGCACGAACATTTCGGTTAAATTCGCCAAAGCGTTCCTCCCACATCTTTGCAGCCCGCCCTGTATTACCCGTTCTCTCTAAGACAGTAAATAACAAAATCGTGGCACCAGATGCCGCTAAGCGCCGTACTGCATCGGCATAGAGTGGTAGAACAATCTCGGAGTTATATTTAGGGCGTATAACATCATTAGCACCGGCGTGAAAAGATACAAGTGTTTCTGGGCCAGTTACTTGTGCGATAGCTGCATCTATCTGTCCCTCTACGACTTGGAGTACTAACTTTCCACGGATAGCTAAGTTGGCATAGGTAAAATCAGAGTAATGATTGCTCATTACATCTGCCGTGCGATCGGCCCAACCCCTGTACTGGCCATATTTTTTCTCATCAGACATGCCCTCGGTATATGAGTCCCCTAGAGCGATAAAACGTTGATAGATCACTGTAATTACCCCTTGCGGCGTGCCTGGTCTACAAAGAAGAGGGCGATTGCCGTTGCAACGCTGGCGTTGAGAGATTCGGTCGTTGCGCTAATAGGAATCGAGATTACGAGATCACATTTTTCACGGGTTAAGCGCGCTAAGCCTTTGCCTTCGCTGCCGACAACGATCATAAGAGGCTCAGATGCTATCTTTATTGTGCTGATGAGATCCTCTGATTCACCATCTAAACCAACAACAAAGAGCCCCTCTTTTTTCGCGGCATCAATTGTTCGCGCAAGATTTGTTACTTGTGCAATCGGTAAACGCGCTGCAGCACCTGCAGATGATTTCCATGCCGATGCCGTCATTGATGCTGCGCGACGTTCGGTCATCACAACACCTGCAGCGCCAAAGGCTGCGGCGCTTCGGATAATGGCACCTAAGTTACGTGGATCGGTTACGCCATCTAATGCGACGATAAGTGCTGGATGCTTTGCGCGTTGAATAATCTCTTCAAAACTTGAGTATTGAAATGGCTTGATCGCAAGAATTATTCCCTGGCTATTTGGCGAAATACCTTCTACTTCGGCGCGGTGAGCTTCGCGAATCGGTAAACCTAAGTGAAGTGCTAGCTTTAAAGACTCAGCTACACGATCATCGACTTCAATGCTGCGTGCTACTAAAAGTTCAGTCGATGGAACACTCTCTCGCAAGGCTTCGAGCACTGCGTTGCGACCTGCAACGATTTCACCGCGTGGTCTATCACCGCGTGGTGCACGGGCCGGCCTAATCTCTTTGCCATCGCTGCGCCCTGTAGTTACTCTGCCAGCGCCTCTAGTTGTTGTTTTACTTGAACTCTTTTTTGCAACGGCTTTTTTGCGCTTTGCAGCTGCGTGATAGGGACGGTCTTCAGCCTTTGGTGTTGGGCCTTTTCCAGTCAGGCGCTTTTTATTCTTACCGCCTGTACCACCGGTCGGTCCTTTTTTTGATGCGCGGATTGCGCCTTTACGGGATGAATTGCCGGCCATCGTTAACTCTTTTCAATCATCGACCAACGCGGCCCTTGTGCAGTGTCCTCAATTGTAATTCCTAATGCGAGTAGTCCATCACGGATGGCATCTGAGGCTGCAAAATCCTTACGCTCTCGTGCAGATGCGCGCTCTGCAAGGGCCAACTTCACTACGCCATCCATCGCCTGTGTTAAATCCGTTGAGCTGCCAGCGGCAAAATGCATATCGAATGGATCACAGCCCAAGATCTCTAGAGCCCCTCGGATTTCATTGGCATTCTTAGTAATCGCAGCGGAATCGGCATCGGTGATTGCTTGATTGCCTAGACGCAGATTTTCAGCGATCGTGGCAAGGCCTACGGGCACAGCTAAATCATCATTCATCGCCGCAGCAAATGACTCACCAATAACTGCCTGTGGTTGTGATCCAGTAATTTCGGTTGCACGCTTTAAAAAACTTTCGATTCGGCGAAACGCTATCGCTGATTCATCGAGTGCTGACTGCGAGTATTCAAGCATCGAACGATAATGTGCGCTACTTAAGTACCAGCGAAGTTCGATTCCACGGACACGTTGCAAAATAACGTCGACTAATAATGAGTTGCCAAGTGATTTACTCATCTTTTCACCGGACTGTGTGACCCAGGCGTTGTGCATCCAACGCTTAGCAAATCCATATCCCGCCGCCTCTGACTGTGCAATCTCGTTTTCGTGATGAGGAAAGATCAAATCCAATCCACCGCCATGAATATCAAAACTCTCACCTAAATAAGCATGTGCCATCGCCGAGCACTCCAAGTGCCAGCCAGGTCGGCCATCCCCCCATGGTGTTGGCCACGATGGCTCGCCGGGCTTGGCCGATTTCCATAATGCAAAGTCCCGGGGATCTCTCTTTTTTGAAGTAGCAATATCTCCATCAACGGCAGGTAATAACCCATCGATACGTTGGCCCGACAGAGTTAAGTATCGTTTCAATTTACGGACCTCTAAATAGACATCACCGTTGCCAGGGGCATATGCAGATCCATTATCAATAAGTATCTGCATGAGTTCGATCATCTGCGTGATGTGGCCGGTAGCCCTTGGTTCATACGTTGGTGGTGCAACGTTAAGTGCTTCAAAGGCTGCAGTGAATTCACGCTCATACTTCATAGCCAAGGCCCACCATGAAACCTTCTCGTGAGCTGCTTTGTGCAAAATCTTGTCATCGATATCTGTGACATTGCGAATTAAAGTGACGTCATATCCACTCTTAGTTAGCCAACGGCTCAAAGTGTCAAAGTTAACGGCGCTTCGAATATGTCCGATATGCGGAGATGCCTGCACCGTTGCACCACAGACATAGATTGAGACTTTACCGGCTTTTATCGGAGTGAATTTTCCAACCTCGCGCGTTGCCGTGTCGTATAAATTAATTGCAGACATTGTCTAATTCTACCGCTTGAAAACAAGAGCAGATGCGATTGCAGCGATGCCTTTGCCCTCCCCAGTTAGGCCCATGCCATCAGTGGTTGTGGCCGATATTGAAACATCTGCGCCACCAAGTGCTAAAGAGATTGTTGCGATTGCTTCGGCGCGACGTATGCCGATTTTAGGACGGTTAGCAATGATTTGCACCGTCACATTTGAGATTGAATATCCTGCGGTAGTAATGATTGCTAACGTCTCCTGGAGTAACTGCACACCACTTGCACCGGCATACTGCGGGCGATCGGTTCCAAAATTACTTCCTAAATCACCGAGCGCAGTTGCCGCAAATAGTGCATCACAGATCGCATGGGCTGCAACATCGCCATCAGAGTGGCCATCGACACCATCTTGATCTGGCCAAAACAAACCAGCTAGCCAAAGCTCGCGACCAACACTAAAGGCGTGCGCATCGCTACCAATGCCGCTTCGATATGTTGAATCAAAGCCGAGAAAACCGAGGGCGGTATGCAGATCGGCCGCTGTAGTTATCTTTAATGCGCGATCTTCTCCGGAAATAATCTTTACTTTTCCGCCATTGGCTTCAATAAGCGCCCCATCATCAGTTGCATCTCCTCCAGCTCCATGTGCTTCACGCAGTGCTGAGGTTAGAAATCCTTGTGGTGTCTGGATGCTTACAACAGATGCGCGATCTAACGTTGATGCAACGTAATTATCAGTACCCACAAACTTTATTGTGTCCACAATGGCAACTGCTGGAACGACTGCGCTCTCACCCGATTTGAGGGCGCTGATAACTGCACCTGCTAAATCAGTACTTGCTAAGGCGCGGGCGGCATCATGGACTAAGACGTACTGCCCTGTAGCAAGCGCTAATGCATTGCGCACGCTAGCTGAGCGAGTAGCACCGCCCGTGACAACAGTGACACCTTCGCCAAGTAGCTCGCTTATCTGTTGTTCATATCCTGCCGGAGCGCTAATGATTAATTGATCAACAACGGGGGCAAGAGATGCGACGGCATGTTGCAACAAGGTGCGATCACCAAGTTGAATAAGTGCTTTTGGGATACCTGCGCCGAATCTTTCACCACTACCAGCGGCAGCGATGATGGCGGTTACAGACATTTAAATTACGAGGCGAGAACCTCGTCAAGGATTACTGCAGCCTTTTCTTCATCAGTACGCTCAGCAAGAGCGAGCTCTGAAACAAGGATCTGCTTCGCCTTGGCGAGCATGCGCTTTTCACCAGCTGAAAGACCACGGTCTAAGTCACGGCGATACAGATCGCGGACAACTTCAGCGACCTTAATGACATCCCCTGATGCTAATTTTTCAAGATTTGCTTTATAACGACGGGACCAGTTAGTTGGCTCCTCGGTATATGGCTGGCGCAAGACGTTAAATACACGGTCCAGGCCTGCAGAATCAACAACATCGCGAACTCCAACTAGATCTACATTCTCAGCCGGGACTCGAACAGTGAGATCTCCTTGCGCGATTTTCAACACTAAATAGGTCTTTTCTTCACCTTTTATCACGCGCTTCTCGATTGCTTCGATGAGAGCTGCTCCGTGATGGGGATAAACAACGGTTTCGCCGACCTTAAATGTCATGTGTTGCCCTTCGCTAGAGGACAATTGTACCAGCGATTTACTATTGAGTCACCCCGCGCTATTTAGCGTAAAACCAGCGTATTTCACTACTTATTTCATGTGAGAGAATATGCCCCATGCGTCGTACAGGTATTGCACTATTGACATTAGTTCTTGCTCTCTCACTAACTGCATGTGGGGCTGGTTTTAACGCCGAGACACGCAATATTGGGCAGATAACAGATGGCGTTGAAGGTGCAATCATCAATGATCAATCTCAGATCAAGGTCCGTAATCTTTTAATAGTTGAGACAGCGGAAAAAGCCGGAGTTATCGTCGGCACACTGATTAACACATCAGATTCAGATGACGCACTTTTGGGACTAGCTGTAAATGCACAAGTTGCAACGTTGAGCGGTAATACGACGTTGTCTAAAAACTCACCAATCATCTTTGAAGGCACATCGGCGAATGCCAAAGCTGTGGTTGCATCTCTTGATGTTGTTGCTGGTCAAAATGTGACGGTTACACTGTTTTTTGCCCGTGGAGGAGAGTTAACCCTAACGGCTATTGTGAGAGACCAGCGTGATACTTACGCCGGAATCACTGCACAAATGGATACCGTTACTACAGCAAAAAAGTAGTTTTATTTTTTGCCTTGATTGGCAACTGCTGTGATTGCATCCTTTGCCGCAGCTGGATCTAAATACTCTCCACCTTTGACCATTGGTGAGAAATCTGCATTGAGTTTGTAGTACAAAGGAATACCAGTTGGGATATTTAAAGCTGCGATATCGGCATCACTGATTCCATCCAAGTGTTTTACTAAGGCGCGCAGCGAGTTTCCGTGAGCGGTGACAAGAACTCGCTTGCCCTGTTTTAAATCAGGAACAATTGTGTCGTGCCAGTACGGCAACATGCGATCTATAACATCCTTGAGGCACTCAGTCTTTGGCACTGTGATATCGGCATAGCGTGGATCTTTGCTCTGCGAAAACTCATCGTTCTCATCAATTGGTGGTGGTGGCACATCGAATGAGCGGCGCCATAGCGCAAACTGAGCTTCACCATATTGAGCCAGAACCTGGGCCTTGTCCTTACCCTGTAGCGCGCCATAGTGACGCTCATTTAAACGCCATGAGCGTTGTACAGGGATCCAATGACGCTGACATGCATCAAGGGCTAGCGCCGCTGTATGAATCGCTCGGCCTAACAACGATGTGTGAAGTACGTCTGGCAGAATATTTCGTTCGGCGAGCAGAGCACCACCACGTCGCGCCTCATCTTGACCCTTGGTCGATAAGGCAACATCGACCCATCCAGTAAAGAGGTTCTTGGCGTTCCATTCAGATTCACCATGACGTAGAAGGATTAATTCGAAGCTGCTCATAGATACATCCTAAACCAGATGCTTGAAAGCATCTAAATTCGCCAGAGACTCACCACGCGACAGGCGCCAAGCCCATTCACGGCGGATGGCATTTGCAAAGCCAAGTTCGAGCAGTGGATTAAAGGATGAGTCTGAAAGCTGTAGGACTGCACCAACCAGTCGATCGATTTCGCGATCGGTAACGGCAGATAAGGGCAAGCGACCGACTAAGAAAATATCGCCCAGAGCATTAATTGCAAATGCAATGCCGTATAACGAGGCATTTTTAGCCATACACCAGGCATGTACTGCCGCCTCGTTGTCATCGGGTTTGCGAATCACAAATGCATTAATGCTCAGTGAGTGATCGCCAACAATTAAGGCGCAGTGTGTTTGGAGCTTCTTTTCACCCGGCAAAGTGATGAGATATGTATTGCTATCTCTCTTTTCAAACTCGATATCATGCGAATCAAGAAACTCTTCGATTGTGATTCGGGGGTCGATCGCAGCCATTACTGTCCCGCTATTTTTGCCGCTGCATTATTGTGCGTTATTACCTGGTCGTAAATATCTAGAGTTCCGCGCGCAGTAGCATCCCAGCCAAAGTGTGAGGCATGCTCGATTGCTCCCATCGATAATAGAACGCGGCGCTGTGGCTCGTGCAGTAAACGGGCAAGAACCGATGACCAGGCTTTAGGATCGTGTCCATCGACTAAGACACCAGAGATTCCATCGGCAACGGCTGTGCGCAGTCCACCGATGGCAGTTGCCACAACTGGCGTGCCACATGCCTGGGCTTCTAGTGCAACTAAACCAAAGCTTTCAGAGTAACTAGGTACACACACTAAATCTGCGGCGCGATACCAGTGCACTAAATCTGCACGCGGTACAGGAGGTGCAAAGTGAATGACATCATCGATACCAAGCCAGGTCGCTAACTCTTTGAGTCGCTCAACCTCTTCGGTATTAGCGCCAGAGGCACCACCAATAATGTTGACGATCAACTGTGAACGCATTTGCGGTGAGTGTTTTACGAGCTCTGATGTTGCACGGATTAATACTTCCGGGCCCTTATGTGGCTGAATTCGGCCAACAAAAGTTATTACCAGCGCATCGGCAGGAGTGCCGATCTTCTCACGCGCAACTTTTCGACCCGTGCCAGGAGTGAATGTAAATAAATCCACTCCGGGATTTACAACATGGACCGTATCCGGACATGCATCGTAGAGAGATACAAGACTGGCCGCTTCAGAGTCGGTATTGGCAATGAGCGCCTGGGCCGCTGCTGCAACCTGTGTCTCGCCCTGTACTCGAATCATTGGCTCTGGGCTTTCACCTTCGGCGAGATTTAAATTCTTTACACGGGCCATTGTGTGCATAGTGTGGATTAATGGAATACGTAGCTTGGCAGCGGCCGGCATAGCTACCTTTCCTGAGATCCAATAATGTGAATGTATTGCATCGTACTTTTCATCTTTAACTATGCGCAGGAACTCTTTAGAGAGCCCAAGGATGTGCGCAGGCATCTGCTCTTTAGTTAAGTGGCCGTGGCCGCAATCAAAGTATCGAACACGAACACCTTTTGAGATTTCAATAATCTCAGGGGATTCACTCTCTGTACGGCGCGTAAAAATATCGACCTCAACACCCATCGCCGCCATGCGCTGGGCCGATTCG
>Ga0214919_10003247_pt1 | contig 24764 bp, 16 predicted proteins | sample LL1503_MetaG_FD_177994 | JGI IMG/M metagenome (GOLD analysis project Ga0214919, IMG submission 177994) | Freshwater microbial communities from Lake Lanier, Atlanta, Georgia, United States - LL-1503 | ecosystem: Environmental > Aquatic > Freshwater > Lake | place: USA: Georgia | collected... | reverse complement strand
CGGGCGTTTCGCAAGGCCAATGATTTGCAACCAGGCGACCTTGCCACGCTACTAGAAATTGTCCGCTGTTTAGGCGAGCAATCAAGGCCCCGCGAAGCACTGCCGTTTGCCCGCAAGGCCAGCGAGGTTGGTCCAACCGATGCCGGCGCATGGGGCAATCTGGCAATATGCCTTATTCAATGTGGCGAGCGAGCGGAGGCGTTGAAGGCGATTGACTTTGCCCTGGAGCTAGACCCGAATGATGAAATGAATCAACGCATTCGTAAGGACTTTGCGGGGTTCTTAAATCTGTGAGCGGCCAACGACCAATCTAAATTCACTCGCTTATCATTCGCGCATGATTCAAAATAATTTCAAGTACGGGGTAGCGGGGGCGTTTCTTGTATTTGCCGCGGGTGTGTTCGCCGGTCGCTTCACCGCTCCCAACGCTACCCCAACAAGTTCAGAAGTTGCTTCAGAACCAACTGGCGCCACGGATTCAGATGATCTTAAATTTGACGGCACGCAATCCGACATGAATGATGACGCCAGCACCATGCTTGAGCGCAGCCAAGCCAAAATGGAATTGGCGTTGACTGAATTGCGTGCGCAAGCAAATAAAATTAGCAACAGTCCGGAGATCGCTTTAAAGTTTCTGCAGGATTCACAAGACGCGTGGCTGAAATATCAAGACCTGCAAATGCATTTGTATTGGCCCTCGGTTCTTGACAAAGACGGGCGGGAACCAGAAAATGACTACGGCAGCGTCTACCCCACTTGTCGGGACATGACCGCCGCGGGTTTAGTGGATAATCGCGTACAAGATTTGCGCCGCATGCTTGACATAGAAGAAGGCGACGTGGGTGGTCCTGCTTGGCCGAGGGTGTTGGGGGTGGAGGAGAAGAAGGCTAAGTGATGTGTGATTATGTTGGTTACTGGGTCATCAAAGAGCTAGCCCTATCGAGCGTGGGGGAGGGTTACTTTGCGGGTGTACTTACATTTACCTGCCGCAAAATTTGTACAGCCAAAAAATGGGCCGTACTTACTCGTCCGCTCTACAAGCATTCCATCGGCGCATTTTGGACATGCCTCATATTTTTTTAGACATGGTTGGTTATCACAGGCAATATTAGAGCCTTGTCGCCTAAGGAATCCAATTCCGCAACTAATGCACGGGCGACTTGTTGCAGTACATATCGGAAAGTTGGAGCATCCGAAAAATAGGCCATGCTCGCTCTTCCTTTCAACCATTTGTGCTTTGCATAATTGACAACGGCGATTAAAAGCGTGCCCAAGAAAGACTGTTTCAACATCAGGGTCTTCGACCAGTTCTTTAAAAAAAGGCGACTCGTAACTTGGATCCCCCACAATAAAAATAGTATTTTTTGTTCGCGTGAGAGCTACATAGAGTAAACGACGCTCTTCAGCATGCTCAAAATGCTCTTGAGTTGAAAGTACGAGATCCAGAAGTGGATCATCTGCAATTTCACTAGGGAAGGAATAACTTCCACTCTTTACGCCAAGAATTACAGCATAATCAGCCTCGGCACCCTTTGCGGAATGAATAGTGCTGAATTTCCATTTTAAATCTGGTCTTAAAGTGTTCATTTCAGAAAGATTTAATTCATCTTTATAAAATTTGTAGCGTGCGAGAACAAGAACTGTTTGTTCTCTGAATTTTTGAGTCGGAATCATTTTTGCAATTGATCCTAAAAGAGACTCAGATTCTTTAGAAGGGTGCCAAAGGATTACCGACTTTTTTCCACTGCCCGCCTTAGCACGCACCACCTTGCTGATTTGGGAATGGTTTTTAAGAACAAATCTTGAGGCGACGGCCTCAATCATCTGGTCAAACCGAAATGTTTCTGTGAGCATTCGCTGTTCATGACGTCCAAAATGATTTGAAAATGAAGTCATCACACTGATGTCGCTACCGGAAAATCGATAAACTGACTGCCAGTCGTCCCCAACAGCCATTAATTTGAGGTATCTGGAGGCTTTTAAAAGAGCCTTAATAAAGTGCGCCCTTCCGATTGAGATGTCTTGAAACTCATCAATCAGTAAATACTTAAATTCAGCAAATACTGCACCCGCGGTCAGTTCCTCCGCAGCCATTCTGATCATGTCATTAAAGTCGATCGCTGACTTGGACGATAGATACTCTTCATATTTTTGAAAGACAATACTAAAAATCTTTAGAAATTTTCGTGCTCGAGTTGCATTCACATCTTTGGAATCGATACGTTTATTTAGATCTGTAAGTGAAACCTGTGAACCCTTGAACAGGTTCAGGAATGTGCCCAGGATCATTCCTAGCTCTGTGATATACCCAGACGAATTGAGCTTATCTAGGAGCTCATTTTTAGGGCGAGGAGAAAACACAACGCCATGTGTACAAAGTTTCTTTTTTAAGCCAGTGGTTAGAGTTCCAGATTTTTTTTCATGGCTAAAAGTTTCAACCAAGGTAGTTTCGTATTGTTTATGAGTTAGAATTTTCCAGTCCCTACCGGACAGATACTCCTGCTTATTTATAAATGGAGGAGTATTTCCCTTGTCGTTTAATGCAAAATGTTCAATGTAAATTTCATATTCGGGAAGGTAGAAGTCAGGCTTATATTGACGTCGTTGAACGCTTGCAACAAAGTGTTTGTATGGCTCTTCATATTTGTAATTGATCCCATTTGCATAAAGAAAGTTTGCAAGCTCAAGTTCTTCCATGCTCTTGACTGTTTCGCCATTGAGGGTCATTAATCCAACCGATCTCACATAGGCTATGTATTCACCTAGATTTTTAAAATCAAACTTGTCTCGATACGGTTTTGCATAACTAATAAAAAACTCAGTTAGCAGTGAGGGATCTTCCTCGTAAAGTTTCTTTATTAAACCGTCCAAATATTGAGCAAGCTTGTCTGGGCTCTCGGAAAGTTCAGTCAGACTGGGCTTGTATCCGCGTGATTCAGAAATGACTTTTAAGCCTAAGCCGTGGAATGTATGAATTGCAATTCCTGGGTAGTCCCCGTGCAATCCTTCTTCGAGATCGCGTTGAACATTTTTATTGAATGAAATGATCAAAATCTCATGTGGTTTGGCAAGGCCTTTATAGATCAGATAGGCAGCCTTTCCCTTAATTGTCGTAGTTTTTCCTGATCCAGCAGCTGCCACAACTAATTGAGCATCTTCATTTACGATTATTGCTTTTCGTTGATCATTGGTGAGGGGAGTGCCCAAAATCTGGTCGAAGAATTTACTGTAACGAATTAGTTCTTGTGCTTCGAATTGATTATTGCATTTCGTCCTGAAGCGATCAGGATCTTTCGCGACCTCATTCATGTACCTAATGTGATTTGCCAAATTGGTTTTGTGCTTGGGAAGGTCGTCAACATCCATTTCCCAGAGATAATTTAGCAAAGCAGGATTTGGTAAAAGAATTTTTTGTATTTCTCGGTAAGTGACCCATCTTGTTCCACTAGTACAAGATAAATACCAATTATTGAGGGATTGGATTAAGTTTAAATTTTTATGATTGCGCTGTACAAACCTCAGTGATGTTTTGCGTTGGTTTTTAAGAGCATTAATAATCGCATCGCTTGTATTGCTAGAAACCCATCCGAAATTAATTTTAGAGCCAGTGGATGTTTTTAATCGAATCTTCTTCCAGAGAAGAAATGTCTCACTACTAATATCTTCTAAGTACTCATATGCAACCTGCTCAGTACCGTTAGACGTTTTGCTAATTAGATAGTGCAGGCCAAGCACTAAATAAGTTTGTGCGGCACTGTGTTTAAAGAGTCGATAAAAGAAATTTGGTCTAAATTGATGTATGACGATCATGGATATGACCCTAAGTTGGTTTGTAACTTATCAAAATTTAGATTAAAATAATGAATTTTAAAGGGTGCTTAGTCTAGTAATATAAAGCTGATAATGTAATGTTTATGGCTGCCGCAAAGCAACGACTTCCAAAACTAGACTTTCTAAATCAGATTTAAAATGAACACTTATTTTCTTGATACCGAAACCACGGGATTCAGTGGCGACAAAGATCGTATTGTTGAATTAGCTATTGTGCATGAATCTGGACAAGTTGTATTTGACAGTCTGCTCAATCCCTTGATGCCAATTCCTTATCGTTCAACTTCTATCCACGGAATCACGGACAGGATGGTCGCTTCTGCGCCAACATTCAATCAAGTTTGGGCTGAAATACAAAAAGTACTTCGTGGAAATCGCATTGTCATTTATAATGCAAGTTTCGATAAGAAGTTTTTTCCAGATCAACTTGCTTGTATGGCTGAAATTCGGTGTGCAATGGTTGAGTTTGCTCAATTTCATCGGCAAACATATGGGAGTAGTAATCGTAAATTCAAACTAGTCGATGCAGCTGAACTGGTTGGGCATATTTGGCATGGTGATGCTCACAGAGCCTTAGCCGATACCTACGCGTGCAGAAGTGTTTGGTTTCATCTCAACGGCTTGGTGATTCCTAAATCAATTCCTATTCTCCCAAGACAGAATAAGAGATTCTCAAAAAGTACTCCATCTGTTTCTATTGAATCTAAGACAACATTAAATAAAGATAAGTTGCCACCATCTTCAACAACAAGAATGATTTCATCTGAAAAAAAAGTAGAAAAAATTCATGCCAGTAAAAGTGCGCATAGGATTTATTGGGTCATCGGAGTATTGCTTGTCATTCTTTTATTCGCTAGAAAATTAATAATTTTTAAAAGTTAAATTTCAACACAATGTTGTCTTAAAAAAATTTGAAGTAATTTACTAGCGACATGTTTTTATTAGAAACTATATTTACAATTTTGCAATAGAGGCGGCGTGTAGCTAGATTTCAAACTACTCGTTTTTTTCAGTCCGATGCCTAAAATGGATAAGCCATTTTGAGAACTAGATGAGATTTATGGAAATCCAAACCTAGAATTTCTGTCAAAGTCCTTGCATGGGAGATATTTTCCCGTACTATTAATATGTTGTTACATAGATTTTGAATTAAAAATAAAATTCTTCCAGGAGATAGAAATATGAGTCAGCAAGCAACTAAAGTTCGAGGTGTCGCGGATATTGTTTTTCTTGTCGATGTCACCGGGAGTATGGATCCATGTATTAGTGCCCTTCGGGAAAATATTGGGGCCTTTATTGAAACCTTGGCTACAAAAGATGCAAATAATTCTTCACCAGTACAGGACTGGCGTGGTCGAGTCATAGGCTATCGTGACTTTATCCATGACAAAGAAACTTGGTTTGTAAATAATCCATTTGTAAGCGATGCCTCAGCTCTGAAATCCCAACTGTCCGCACTCAAGGCTGAAGGAGGGGGAGATGAACCAGAGTCTTTGCTAGACGCATTGTGTATGGTTTCAGATTTTGACTCTACCGATCGTGCTGCGCCAGTGGATAATTTAAAGTGGCGTCATGCAAGCGAGGCCATTCGATTTGTAGTTGCATTTACAGATGCTACTTACCACCCAACAATGTCAATTCCACATGCCCATGGTGGAGTATTAGTAGATGCCATGAATAAAATGATTACACAACGCATTCGACTATCAATTTATGCCCCAGAACTTCCTTGCTATGAAGATTTGTCGGCGCTTCCAAAATCTGTATATGAAGCAATTCCTCTGGATGGAAGATCGGCACAGGACGCACTTAAAGAATTCACTGCGAATAAAGAATCCTTTAAACGAACGCTTGAGCAATTAGCAAAAAGTCTTTCTCATTCATCATTTGAAGTCGTGGCTGACTGAGGTGCAATATGGCAGGCAAAGGAATAGCAGATGTTTTATTTTGTTTGGATAGTTCTACATCTATGGAACCATGTTTTGATGCAGTACGCAAGCACATAGTTTCATTTGTAGAGGGCCTTAAATCAGATGGTCAGGTTGAGTGGGACCTTAGATTTGATTTTGTTTCTCATTCAACAAGTTCATTTAAAGCTGGAAGTGAAATTGTTTATCGAGCACAGTCAATTTATGAAACAAACTTATTTAACGCGCTTTATCAAAATCATGAGCAAACGGACGGCGCCAAACTTTTCACTTCTAGCATTAATGATTTTGTAGAGAAAATAAATAAACTACACGCCGGAGGTGACGAAACAAATTTAATTGCATTAGATACTTGCTTAGATTTTCCATGGCGCCCCGGCTCAGATTGCCACAGAGTTATAATTTTATTGACTGACGAACCGCTTGAAACCGGACTTGAAATCCAAGAGCAGTTAGAAAAAATCCCAGATCTTATAACCAAAATACATAGCCTTGGTGTTTTATTGTTTATGATCGGTCCCGATTCTGCCGGATACGAAGAACTTTCCGCTGCAAACCGATCAACATATGACGTTGTACCCAAAGGGAACGGTCTTGCTACGGTTGATTTTAAACGAGTTTTAAATCAAATCGGAAAGTCTGTATCCGCATCTCGCGCCCAAGTTATTCGCGGGTCGGTAAATAAAGCATTATTCGGGCAGAATACGTGGGTATCTTCTTCAAGAACCGAAATGCGGGGGGCTTAATTCATGTCCGTTATGCTAAGGCCTGGAAAAAAAGTTGGTGTATACACCATACTCGAAGAACTGCGTCGTGGAAATAAAGCTAATTCATATAAAGCTCGTCGTAACGATAACAAACTTATTTTTCTCAAGCAATACTCTACTCCAACACCATTTCTTTCGTGGTATGACGCATACGTAAGTTACGAAAAAGAAAAAAAAACAAGGATAGAAGCAAGTGATGCAAAAAGCTTTTGCCTTGCTCCAGTCGAAATATTTGAAAACCCTGTTGGGAGAAGCAAGGAATTACTACAAGCCTTTGATTTTGTTGAGCACGGCAATGATTTGAAAGCTATTTTAATTCAGCTTAAGAAAAAAACGGTTGATGATACCTGGAAAAAAAGATTGGGATATGCCAGAGTTTTTCTTGCAGCACTTGATTCCATTGCAAAAATTAAATTAGTTCATGGCGATTTGAAGCCAGAAAATATTCATTTAATTGAAGATATAACAATTGCGACTGGATATCGACCGAAGTTGATAGACATGGATGCGTCGATATTGACAGATAAAGAAGCCCCTTGGAAAAATCCACCAAATCCCCTCGAAGCAGAAGGATTTATGGGTACAGAAAATTATTGGTCTCCAGAGCATGGATCTCTTCCTGTGCCTGCATCGGATGTATTCACCGCATCTCTAATTATTCATGAATTAATTTGTAAAGATCGACCATACAAATCATATGGCTCTGCTGATGAGATATCAAAATTGTTGTCTGAATGTGAAGCTCCAACCCCAGAGTTGCTGAGGTCTATCGGCAGTCCTTCTGCAGACGCCGCGTTACGTAAAGCCTTGCGGGCTGCACTTTCAAAAAAACCGGGGGATCGACCAACTGTTGGCGAGTTACGTTCGGCTTTAATGGGGCACACTGCGACGCCCATTATCCCGCCATCTCCTTTACCTCGAATATGTTCACTAATTTTACTTGCGAAAGATGGGCGGAGCCGGAAATGCAATATTTCCACTGATTTTGGTAAACAACTGGCACGGACGGTTTCAGATCATTATTCCCATATAGACCAATTACAGTTTAGGTTAGTGCGTACTGCGCCAAACGCCTGGTGTATTCAGCAAGTATCAAAGATAGTTCAGACTCTGGTTAACGGAAACCCGCTTACAAATCAAATATCTTTAAAATCAAACGATTCCATAAGTATTTTGCACGGGAATGAAATGAAACCAGCATTTGAGATAAAGGTGGTTATTGAATGATGCATTGTCAAAATTGCGGATCACCGCCTGGTAATATAAGTGTACCCTGTCCTATTTGCGGATTTTTTTCGGTAGGGAGATTGATAATTCATTATGGTTCTGGGTCTTCGACAAAAATTAGTATAAGTACAACAATTGGTAGAGATATATTACGTTTTTGGTTAAGAGAAAGCTTAGATAATTTTTCTTCAGTTATATACAAGCTTGAATCTGACCCAAATCAAGGTTGGTTAGTTAAAGCCGCTGACAGTTCCAGAAATGCGACGTACATAAATCACGATCTTTTAATGCCTGGAGCTCATCATAAACTGATCACCGGCGACAAGATTAGTATCGATGGGAATAAGGCTACTATCAGCATAGAAATCGATAGGAGTTAATAATGGGTGATCCAGTTGACCCTGTTATTAATAATGAAAATACTTCTAATACAGAAAAACCTGTAAGCATTCCTGTTTCAACCGATACACAAGATATCATTGGCGTGGAATGCAATCATGATTCAGATACAGCTGCAATTCCTAATTCATTAATAACATCAACCTTAGAAGGACAGCCTCTAAATATTCCTGTAGAAGAAACTTTAGTTAATCCAATTCGACCTGAAAAGCTACAAGATCAAATTCTTGAAGCAGTAAAAATTAATATAAATAAATTTAGAGATCCAGAAAACTGGCTTAATTTTCCTGGAGTTAAAGATGACGAATTAAATTTTACTGGGTCCGGAATATTAATACAAAATCAATGTAGTAAATTAAATCACGGCTGGATAATTGGCGATGTTCATGCCGATCTTGTTGGCCTTGCTTGTATATTTCAATATATACAAGAACAATCAGAATTACGTGAAAGTCAATCTCTGGTTGTGTTGCTTGGCGATCTTATAGATGACTTAAAAGAAAATACGGAAACCCTAAGTTTGGTATCCGAATTTATCGAAAATTATAAAGGTTGTACGATTTTGTTAAAAGGCAATCACGATGAAGCCCTTATTTTAAACGAAGGGGGGTTTAAGTCAAATGTGTCGCCTTCTGATTATTCAGATCATCTGCAAGACCGTCAACCAGATTCCAAAGAATATAAAATTGCGAATAGTTTTACCCAATACATTAAAGATGCTCCCGCCGCTATTTTCTTGCGTGACGGAACACTGTTGGCGCATGGCGGAGTTCCTCATATAGATTTACATCCAGATATAATAAAAAATATGAATTTTGATAGCCCAGAAGCTATTAATGATTTTATTTGGGCTAGGTTAATACCAAAAGTTAAAAAAAGGTTTGCTGTGCCGCATGCTATTACACGTTCTCGAGAACTTGGCTCTACAGACTTTGAAGCGTTCTTAAAAATTGCTCATCAGGTTTTGGGTTTTAACATCAAACGCATGGTCCGGGGCCATGATCATGTTGATCCGCGCTGCGAAATTTACGGCGGCATTTGGAAACAAAGTGTTGTAACTATTAACAATATGTCATGGAGATTGCCTAGAGAATTTGGATTACCAGGGCCTACGGATCCACACATAATTGAATGGAATCAAGGTTTACCGCTTCAGCCCTTGAAGATTGAGATTGATTCAGTTTGGCGTAAAAGTATGCATGTCTCATCATCAGAATCAAAATCCTAAAAGTGAGTTTAGAAACACCAAAAAAAAGCTGCGAATTTTGCCCCCCAAACGGCGATAAATGCGGTATTTGCGGAAGTTCTTTTTCTTTCCCATCTACTGTCAAGCCGTCCAAAACACCAGATATAGACACGCCTGTAGTCCCAGTAGTATTTTCACCACTTCCATTTATTGAGCAAGTGAAACAGAGCTCAAGTGCACTGAAAATTCATCTAGACGCTATTTTGGTCGGTTTAAAAAATCATCGCCCCCTTACTTTAAATTCAAGACATACTTCTATTTTGATTTTGGCAGCTATTTTCGGCTTTGTTTTAATTTCTCTTATACCCATTTTTGAATGGCGTTCGCAGCAATTTACAAGACTGGCCATTTCAACAACTGAAGGTTTTGTGCACGCCTGTCTTGAATCGAATTCAACAGGTATAAATCTTAGGCATGAAGCACGTTTAAAATTTAAAAAACTGAGTGCAGAAGATATTGCCCTTATGAAAGCAGGGGCCTCCATAGTTTTGAATGATGTTTTAGAAGAGCTCGGCCAAAAAAGTGATTTGACTCAATGCTATTTAGAATTGAATAAGCTTGATATTTTATCTATTTGCTTGCCCCGAGTGCTTGAAAAAGCATTTGATCTACGTGTGCAATGCCTTTTAGCAAATCAATCAAAAATGTTACGCGACGATATTAAACTAATGATTTCCGAATGTAAGCTTAATTTGGATGAACTTTTTTATTTATATAAATCACAACCAGATATCGCAGGCATACAGCGATTAAAAACAAAAGAAGATTGGCTTAAAGACTTTTCTATTCATCAATTTTAAAGGAATTACCTAAATGACTTGGCAGGCAACTATTTTTGCAACAATTTTCGGTTTTGGATATGTTTTTTTAATTTTTATTGCGCGCAACCGTGCTTACAAAGAAATTAACACTGGTTCTGCTAAGTGGCGTTCTTCAGCAGAATCCCTTTCATATCAATATTTAAATTATAATGATGCGTTGAATGAACTAGAAATTGCAATTCATTCTGGCTTTAGTTATAGCCTTCTTCGAAAGTTAACAGGCATAGCGCCCCTTATGGGGGTTGTATTAACTGCACTTCTGTTTTGGATAAGCGAAATCAATACAGGCCCCGCGCAGGGACGTAATTCACTGACGATTGATGTAACTGGCATTATTAAGCCCGTACTTTTGGGTGTCTTTTTGGGGGCAACCCTATCGATTTTGAATCAGTTTGTTTTGATTGCGACGGATGTTTATGCATCTCAAACCGCAATGCGAACTATAAAAAGTATCGATCAGAAACTATTGGGTGGCGCTTATGCCGTGTTAGGTCCGTTTATGCAAGACCTTCAGCAATTTTCCAAACAAATAGATATTTCCACTGAGAATATGACTCTTCTCCAGCGGAAGGTATCGGACACCATGCAAGTTGTTTTGAATTCATTCAAATCCAGTTTGGAAACATTGTCAGTGGCTGCCGGCAGCGCTGCAAATCGACTAGATAAATCTTCTGAAAAACATTTCACTGCAATTGAATCAGTGACACATGAATTTGGTAGTACGGTTGGACAAATGAGTCTTCTTGTTGAAAGAACCTCTGAGTCTCTGAATCTCTATCTTTCTGAAACTACATCTAGTATTTGCGAAGCCAAAAATACACTTGCTGAAGCTGTTGCCACCGCTCGTACCGCAACAAGCCAAGTAGGCGAACATTTAACGAAACAAGCAGAACTGTTTCGTGAAACTGTCAAATCAGAAGTTGGTGCAATTAGCAAAGCTACTTTAAAAGCACTCCAGGTTCATGAAGCAGCAATGGTTGACACCGCCAAAAAAAGCCAAGAAGCACAGGTTTCTACATTGGATATTGTTCGCAAAGCTATAGAATTTTCTACCAATCGACTTTCACAAGCCGCCGACGGCATTGTTGCTTCCATTGAACCAGTTACGAAAATGAAGACAGAGGTTGGTTCATATATTGAAACGATACGAAATCAAACTGTTTCCTGTAGTGCTCTTGATATAGCGTTGCGCGATGTTGTGAAAGCGATAGAAATTACAAGGTCAGAAACACTTCGTATTCAAGAAACATTAGCATCAAAAATTACAGAATCCGCAGGTGGCTTATCAACAACACAATCAGCCATTGAAAGTTCAATTATGCGCCTGATCCCCGCATTGCAATCAACTGAAAAACAGGTTCTTGCTTTAACTGTCTCTAACGAGCTGTTGGTTAAGCAGGCTGGCGAGCGCGCTGCTAAATCAGATGTTGATGTTCCGCAAAAAAGATGGCCGTGGGGATAAATCATGAGATTCCGTAAACGACATTCATTCATCGGACAAGATGAATCTTCCGGTTGGATCGCCATGACTGATTTGTTTACGATTTTGACAGTTGTTGCAATTTCAGTGGGCGCTGCAAACATAACTACTATAAAAAATTTATTTAAAGGCGTTGATGGGCCGTGGGAAAAATTTGTGGAGACAGCTTTTGAACAAAAAAGTGAACTCGACGCATTAAAAAACAAAATTAAGTTGCTTGAAGAAATTATACGGTCAACAACCCCAACCATAGGGGATACTGCACCTCCTATTCCAAGGCTAGATTTACTCGACCAAATTAAAAAACTTGAACAAGAAAAAAATGATTTAAATCAACAACTTGCTAATTTACAAAAACAACTTGACGTTCTCATGCTGGACCTGGGCGTTACAAAAAAAGAACTTGCTGATCTTAAAATTTTGTTAAATAATCATTTACAAACCAATGCCGCTCTAAATAAGGAACTTGATGCGGAACTATCTGAAAAAAAAATATTACTTGTCCGTCTTCAAGAAGCTCAAAATGAAATTACTACTTTAAAAGCGCATCTGGATAAATTGAGTGCCAGTCTGGATTTAGAACTGAATAAAAACAAAGATTTATTGGCACGTGTCGAAAAGCTTGAGCGTATTAATAAAGAATTGCGCGATGCGCAAGGGTCTAACACAGAGGGCGCAGTTCGGGCCGAGTTGCTTGGTCTTAAACCACCACTCAACAGAGTTGTATTTGTAGTTGATAGATCAAGTAGTATGAATAAAACAAAAGAGGCTGCCACAAGATGGGGGGATTGTATTCAGACCATCAAAACTTGGATAAATTCTTTGCCTGTTAAAAATGCCGCGTTAGTAGTATTTGGCGACGATATTAAGGTTTATCCGCCGGATGAGAAATCTATGCTTAAATTGCCAGAAGGGGCTATTGAATTAACTAATGCGCTTGAAAATCTGCAGCCCAAGGGAGGCACCAAGACCCAAGACGCACTTTGGAAAGCATTTTCTAGTTACGACGAAATAGACGCTATTATACTTTTCACAGATGGTGCGCCTGATGAAGGCATTGATAGTGTTTTGACATTCGTGGATGAAATGGCCCGTCAAAAACCAAATACAAGAATTTATACAGTCGGTATTGGTGATTATTTAGATGGACAAATGGGTCGTTTTTTACGCGAGGTTTCTAAACGAACTGGTGGCACTTTCATTGGCAGGTGATTTTGTTATTGCGAATCGATAGCCAGCATCATGAAACCAGATTTAATTTCGTTCTTCTTTTCATAAGACAATTAATTTTACAATAGCCGTGACAGAGCTACTCAGACCGATTAGGAATAATAAAGACATTGGTATACAGCAGCCCATGGCTTTTCCAAGTTTGCGTTGCCTTCCAGCTCGCGTTAGTGGTATGCCAATCGCCCTTGAAAGTCTTGATTTTGCGGCAGAAACGCCTAATGCTCTTTTCCAAGAAAAGGAAACGCCTGGAATGCGAAATTTGGGTGCCATACAATAAACAAGTTTAACAGTGTCTAACTTAATTGCTTGTGAACTTTAGAGTTCTCGCTTTTTCGAGAACTACACACATCTGTTCATGCCAGAATTTTATTTAGATCCCCTACTGGGGTTTCAGCGCACTTGGCGACAACCGCTATGTTCTAGTTCTGTTGCAAGTACTTGCCGCGAATTTGGCGGCTGTTGACATTGTTTTGTACGCGCTCAATGCCCCAAGAGGCCAAGGTGGCGCGCACGGTGGCCGATCTTGCCAAGCATGACACCGTTGACTCTGTGCCATTGAATCGAGTCTCGAGGCCCACTTCAAATACAGATCGCGTAACCGAAAAAGCTAAGTGATTCAGCATGCGAGTCATTTCAAAAGTCTGACGATTCTGACTCAGCGACTGCGGATCAGCCTAGTGCAGCGGGCGGGTAATCCGATCCCTGCAGAAATGGTGACAGAGCCGTTGGTGCGCGTGTTTATTCCGCTCAGTGAGAATCATCGGTACAGGGCCTCCACACGAATCCCGAATCCCATCACAACCAACCAAAAAACTTCTCTTGCGGCAGCGGGGTGTCCATCCATGATTGGTCGGGCATTGGGTCTGCAATGCATTCTTCGACTGTGCGCAAGCGTGGGATTGGCACCGATGACGTAGTACCGCGCTTTGTCACCCACGTGATTTTTTTAGCACGTGCGATTGCGCCGGCGATCTCGACAGTCATGCGCGCGTCGCTCTTCACATATTCACAAACTTGTTGGTATTTGCCGTCGATCCACGCTTGCGGCGCGTGCGCGCCATCCATCAGCTTGACCATCTTCACGCCAAGCCCCTTGCCAACGGCTGCGAGTCCAACTGGAAATCCCTTCAATTTATAAAACTGAAACATTGGGTCGTACAACTTCAGTGCGACGCGCGCAGCTGTTTGCATATCGCCCGCGGCGTGACCGAGCCAGCGCATATCGAAATTCAATCCATTCCACGCGACAATCGAGTGACCCTCGTCCTGCATGCGTGACAAATACGCGAGCAATTCGCGCGCGCGATCGCGGGTGATCATCGGCAGGGGAATTCCGTTCGCGCCAGCAGAGAGCCACAGCAATTCCTCGCCTCCATCTATGTGCGTCGCAGCAACCGTGATATCAAACGGCCCGTAATCATCTAGGTTTTCGCCGGGAGCAAGCGTGATGATGTTCGCAGTTTCGATATCAAATCCGAGGAGGGGCATTGGGGTTAAAGTACTCGCAGTTGAGGATGAGAGATCGAGTAGGATTTAAAACTTCCTTGGGTGTTGTATTTCATTCGGTGGTTCAAATACAAACTCAGAAATTGACTGGAATCACTTCGATATCAACACAAACTCCATCGGGTACTCATTAATGTCCACGCAACGATATTCCGTCACTCCTCATCCCATTGAAACACTGCTCACGTGGGTGAAGTCGGGTGAGATCGCAATTCCTGAAATCCAACGACCTTTCGTTTGGGAGCTCAACCCACAGCCCAAAGTCATGCGATGGCAGTTCGACCTCCCCCTCAGCCGCAACACAAACTTCACTTGGGTCAGACACTTTTTCGACTCTCTCGCGCCCCATGACACGAGCGTGTTTATTGCGGCGACGCTATGACCATCACCCTCTCCCAACTTGAATCGCATCTCTGGGAATCCGCGAATATTTTGCGAGGTCCGGTAGATGCTGCGGATTTTAAGTCCTATGTATTCCCGCTGCTCTTCTTCAAGCGCATCTCAGATGTGAATGACGAGGAACGCGCCGCCGCACTGAAAGAGTTTGACGGTGACGAAGAATCTGCCCAGTTCTCTGAGAACTATGGCTTTCAGATTCCTGAAGACTGCCACTGGGCTGATGTGCGCAAAGTGGCCACAAATGTCGGTCAGGCGTTGCAGGCGGCGATGCGTGGCATTGAGCAGGCCAATCCCCACACGCTCTACGGCATCTTTGGCGATGCGCAGTGGACAAATAAAGACCGACTTTCGGATGCGCTTTTGCGCGATCTGATCGAGCACTTCTCCAAGCTTTCTCTTGGCAACGCCGCGGCTAAGGCCGATGTGCTGGGGCAGTCGTATGAGTATCTAATAAAAAAGTTCGCTGATGCAACGAATAAGAAGGCGGGCGAGTTTTATACTCCGCGCTCTGTCGTGCGGCTGATGGTGAATATTCTCGATCCCCGCGAGGGCGAGTCGATCTATGACCCCACATGCGGTACGGGCGGCATGTTGCTGGAGGCCATCCATCATGTGCGGGAGACTCGCGGCGACGTCCGCACGCTCTGGGGCAAACTGTTCGGGCAGGAGAAAAATCTCACCACATCCGCCATTGCCCGCATGAACCTCTTCCTGCACGGCGCAGCGGACTTCAAGATTGTTCGTGGCGATACGTTGCGTAGTCCCGCTTTCCACACCGCAGATAGCCTTGCGACTTTTGATTGCGTGATCGCTAATCCGCCGTTCTCGTTGGAGAAGTGGGGCGACGATATTTGGACTAGTGATCCTTACGGACGCAACTTCGCTGGCATGCCACCCGCAAAGAGCGGGGACTACGCCTTCGTGCAGCACATGATCAAATCCATGGCGCCCAAGACGGGACGCATGGCCGTTGTGCTTCCGCATGGCGCGTTGTTTCGTATGGGTAAGGAAGGGGAGATCCGTCAAAAGCTCCTCGCCATGGATTTGCTCGAAGCGGTGATCGGCCTTGGCCCCACGCTTTTTTACGGTACCGGCCTTGCTGCTTGCATCCTCGTCTTTCGGCAGAAGAAATCCAAGGACCGGAAGAACAAGGTGCTGATCGTGGATGCGTCGAGGGAGTTCAAAACCGGCCGAGCACAGAACGAACTGCTCCCCGAGCACGTCGAGCGTATCCATGGTTGGGTGCGCGACTTCGCGGATGTCGAAGGCATCGCGCGTGTAGTTACTCTTGAAGAGATTGCGGCTAACGACCACAATCTCAATATTCCGCGTTATGTCGAGCCGAAGGTCACCGGTGAAGTACTCACCTTGGAGGAAGCGATGCTGCGCCTTCGCACCAGCGCCGAGTCGGCGTTTGCAGCGGAGGAAATACTTATTGGGATACTTTGCAGAGAAGGATTCGTAGAAAAATGATCAAACAAATCACCACTTACTTAATTTAAACCATGGCTTACGAAAAACCAATCACCATTAAAGAAGCAATTGCCGCCATTGAAGATGGGGAATATCTGCTTCCGTCTATTCAGCGCGAATTTGTTTGGGACACAGAGCAAATCGTGACACTCTTTGATTCACTAATGCGGGATTACCCAATCAGCACATTCCTATTCTGGAAAGTAAAAGCGGAAAACGTCGGCAAGTTTCAGTTTTATCGATTCCTTCGCGATTACCATGAGCGAGATTCCACACACAACGAGAAGGCGACGTTGTCAGGAAAAAAAGATGTCATCGGAATCCTAGATGGACAGCAGCGGCTGACCTCTCTCTATGTTTCCCTGAAGGGTTCTTACGCTGCCAGACTTTCGTATCATCGGCGTTCGAGTGATCATGCTTATCCGCAGAGGCACCTACATCTAAACCTTCTCAAGCAGTCGGAAGAAATAGAAACAGAATACGAATTTCGCTTTCTTACACCTTCGGACGCCGAGTGTTCAGACGCATCGCATTTATGGTTTCCAGCAAGCAAGGTCCTAAATTTTTCAGACATTGGAGAGGCAATCGAATGGGTTAGTACTGAGTTGGACGAACTAGATGCATCACTAAAGAAATCGTTAAAAGAACCACTGCTACAAGGCACCAAGAAGTTCGCCCGAAATACACTAAGCAAATTTTACAAGGTTGTTTGCGAAGCCGAGTCGCTGAATTTCTTCCTTGAAAAGGGCGAGAAGTTAGACAAGGTGCTTCAAATCTTCATACGCATTAACCAGGGCGGAACAAAACTAAGCTATTCCGATCTATTACTTTCGATTGCCACCGCGCAATGGGAAAAGTTGGATGCACGGAAAGTGATTCATGATTTCGTGGACAAAATTAACGGTGTCGGGAAGGGGTTCAATTTCAACAAAGACTTTGTTCTCAAAAGCTGTTTGGTTCTAGCAGACATCAACGATATCAAATTTAAGGTCGACAACTTTTCAACTGAAAACATGGGGATCATTGAAAGTCAATGGGAGCAGATATCTGATGCAATTATCTTGGCTATTAAACTTGCGGCCCACTTCGGATTTGATGGCAATACGTTGACATCAACGAATGCAATTATTCCAATCGCCTACTTCCTAAAAAACAAGAAGGTAAGCGAAAGCGTTCTGCACTCCAAGGTCCATGAAGCGAACCGTGTCAACATTAAACAGTGGCTAATTCGCGCACTTTTAAAGAAGGTTTTCGGCGGAACGCCAGATAGCCTTTACCCAATTTATCGACAAATTATTCAAGAAAATGGCGAGACTTTTCCTCTGCAAGCGATGATTGGTCGCTATTCAGGAACAAACAAGAGTCTTGATTTTCACCAGGAGGATATCGATCATCTTCTCTCTGTTGGGTACGGAACTTCTTTTGCTTTCATGCTTTTAAGCCTCTTCTACCCACTCAATCATGATTACGAATTTCATCAAGATCACATTCATCCTAAAAAGTTTTTCACGCAAAAAAAACTTGTGTCTTTGGGAATCACGGATGCCACTCTTCGTGATCAATACATCGAAAAAGTGGACAGGTTGGCAAACTTACAATTGTTACAGGCGACACCAAACACAGAAAAGAGTGCCAAGGTGCTTAAAGAGTGGGTTACTGACAACTACCCGAAATCTAATCAACTTCATCAATATAAAGAACTGCATCTTTTCCCTGCGGGAAATTCGCTCGATTTTAAAGACTTTCTGAAATTTTTTGACGCCCGAGAGGCGCTAGTCAGATCGCGATTACATGAAATTCTGAATGTCAAACAGTCCGTGATGCCTTCGGATGTTTTAGTCCTATGACCCGCATCACTCAACAAAACCTCGAGTCCTATCTCTGGGGAGCCGCCGTGCTCCTGCGGGGCACCATCGATGCGGGCGACTACAAGCAGTTCATCTTTCCGCTGCTCTTCTTCAAGCGGCTGTGCGATGTTTACGACGAAGAGACCGTCACCGCATTGCGAGATTCAGGCGGGGACCAGGACTTTGCCTTGTTCCCGGAGAACCACCGATTCCAAGTGCCAGCGGACGCGCATTGGCGGGAAGTTCGCAAGGTCAATCGAGATGTCGGGCATACTTTGCAGCAGGCCATGCGCGCGATTGAAGTCGCCAACCAAGACAAACTCATGGGCATCTTTGGCGATGCGCAGTGGACGAACAAGGACCGCCTGTCCGATGCCATGCTGCGCGATCTCATCGAGCACTTCTCTACGCTGGAACTCACCGTCGCCAACCTGCCAGAGGACGAACTGGGTCAGGGCTACGAGTATCTGATCAAGAAATTCGCCGACGATTCCGGCCACACTGCCGCTGAGTTTTACACCAATCGAACTGTTGTTCACCTCATGACCGAGATGCTCGACGTGCAGCCCGGCGAATCGGTCTATGACCCAACCTGCGGCTCTGGCGGCATGTTGCTCTCCTGCATCACGCATCTGCGCAGCGCCGGGAAAGAATGGCGCAATGTGAAGCTCTACGGTCAAGAGCTAAACCTCATGACCTCATCCATCGCCCGTATGAACTGCTTTCTCCACGGCATCGAGGACTTCCGCATCGAGCGTGGCGACACCCTTGCCGAGCCAAAGCTTGTCGAAGGCGATCGCCTGCAGCGCTTCGATGTCGTGCTGGCCAATCCACCATACTCAATCAAGCAGTGGAACCGCGAAGCCTTCGCTGCTGATCCTTGGGGGCGCAATCTCTTCGGCGTCCCGCCGCAGGGCCGCGCCGACTACGCCTTTCAACAGCACATCCTGCAAAGCCTTAAGCCTAAGACTGGTCGTTGCGCCGTGCTCTGGCCGCATGGCGTGCTCTTCCGACAGGAAGAAGCGGAGATCCGTCGCAAGCTCATCGAGGCCGACCTTGTTGAGTGCGTGCTCGGCCTCGGCCCGAACCTCTTTTACAACTCACCCATGGAAGCGTGCGTCGTCGTCTGTCGCACGCAGAAGCCCAAGTCCCGGCGCGGAAAAATCCTTTTCATCAACGCGGTGAACCAAGTCACCCGCGAACGCGCTCAGAGTTTTCTCACCGACGCGCATCTGCAGCGCATCGTCCGCGCCTATCAGGATTTCAAAGACGAACCTGGCTTCACTCGCGTCGCCACGCTGGAAGAGATCAGGTCGAAGGACGGCAATCTCAGCATTCCGCTGTATGTCAAGACTGAAACAAGTGCGCAGCGTGACGAAGCGGCGGACGCAGCCACTACGGCGTTGCCAATGGCGCTCGCCGGTTGGATCAAAAGTTCTCGCGACGTTCGCTCGTCACTGACCGCCCTCGACGATTCGGCAGCGCGGCCGCAAATCACCATCGCTGATTGCCTGGCTCCAAATCCCGCCTGGGCCGCGCTGCCAATGTTCGACCGAACCGGCTGGACGCACCTCGCGTTTGGCGATTTTGCAGAGAGCATCGGGGAGCGGGCGGAGCCGAGGGATGCGCAGGAGGAGATTTATGTCGGGCTGGAGCATCTGGACCCGCAGTGCCTGCACATCCGGCGCTGGGGAAAGGGCAGCGATGTCATCGGGGGCAAGCTGCGCTTTCGGAAGGGCGACATCATCTTTGGCAAACGCCGCGCCTATCAGCGGAAGCTGGCCGTGGCGGAGTTCGGCGGCATCTGCTCCGCTCATGCCATGGTCATTCGGGCCAGGCCGGACAAGGTGCTGCCGGAGTTCCTGCCCTTCCTCATGATGAGCGACCGCTTCATGAACCGCGCCGTCGAGATTTCCGTCGGCTCGCTCTCGCCCACCATCAACTGGACCACGCTCAAGCTGGAGGCCTTTGACCTCCCGCCGCTCGACCAGCAGCGCCGCATCGCGGAAATCCTCTGGGCGGTAGATGAAACAGAAACACGATGGCGAGAGACTGTATTTAACCACTCAAATATGTTTCTAGCACTCACCAACTCGATGCTTGAAGGTGGTTCTGTTGATTATCTCAATAATCGAGAAACATCAGCTTACGAAAATAAGATGCGAACTTTTACGCTTGGAGAGTTAGGAGCAACTTTTGGTGGCCTTACTGGAAAAACAGGGGGTGATTTTGGTATCGGTAGACCATTTATCACCTATATGAATATTTACAAAAATCGAAGGATTGATCCCACTGGGCTCGGGTATGTGCAGATCGACGAAAACGAATATCAGAACGAAGTGAATGAGGGCGATATTTTCTTTACTGGCTCATCAGAAACCGCCGATGAAGTCGGAGTTTCTTCAGTCCTGCTTGATGACATTGGAACAGCGTACCTAAATAGTTTTTGTATGGGCTACCGCCTCTTCAATTATTCTGCCTTACTTCCGGAATATGCTGCGTTCTTATTCAGGGGAAGACGGTTTCGCAAAAGTCTCGTAAAACTAGCGCAAGGCGCGACCCGATTTAATCTTTCGAAGAGGTACCTAATGCAAGTGGAGGTCCTTATACCTTGCGTTGAGATTCAGAAAGAAATTGTTGAGTCTTTATCAAAGATCGAGAATCAATTCCACGCATTAGAAATGCACCTGAATCAGATTGAGGGGCTACGCTCAAAGATTCTTAACTCAGCATCATTATTTCAATGACCTTCAACGAATCCAACACCGTCGAGCAGATGATCCTCGACGCCGCGACCAGCCTCGGCAGCGGCGCGGGCAGTTCCGTGCTACGCGAGGACCCGCCATCAGGCTGGGGCGGTTCGTTGGGCACGGAGTTTAAGCCATCGCGCTGGACCTACGTGGCCGCAACGGCGCTGCCGCGTCAGCCTGGCGAGGTGATGGTGGAATCGTGGGTACGAGAAGCGCTCATTGCGCTAAATCCCGAGATCGCCGAGCAGCCGGAACGGGCGGACGAAGTGATCTATGCGCTGCGGGCCATCCTGCTCTCCGTGCAGGGCGACGGGCTAGTGCGGGCGAACGAAAACTTCATGGCCTGGCTGCGCGGGGAGAAGACCATGCCCTTCGGCCCGAACGGTCAGCATGTGGCTGTGCGGCTGATGGATTTCACCCAGCCTGCGAAAAACCGCCTGACGGTGGTGAACCAGTGGACCTATCAGACAGGCAGCGTCACAAAACGCTTCGATGTTGTCTTTGTCGTGAACGGTCTACCACTCGTGATCAGCGAGGCGAAGACCCCGACACGCAGCGCGGTGACGTGGTTCGACGGGGCGCATCAGATAAACGAGATCTACGAAAAAGAGATTCCGGCGATGTTTGTGCCGAATGTTTTCTCCTTTGCCACCGATGGACGCCTGCTGCGCTACGGCAGCATCCGCATGCCCATCGATCTCTGGGGACCATGGCGAGATGATGACAATCAGGAAGAAGGTGAACTGCGCCACGTGCGTGCCACTGTCGAAAGCCTGATGCGGCCCGGCGTAGTGCTGGACATCCTGCAAAACTTCACCCTCTTCGCCACGGACAATAAGCACCGGCGCATCAAGGTGATCTGCCGCTACCAGCAATACGAGACGACAAACAAGATCGTGGCTCGCGTGGTGGCCGGGTATCCGAAGAAGGGCCTGATCTGGCATTTCCAGGGCAGCGGCAAGAGCCTGCTCATGGTCTTCGCCGCGCAGAAGCTGCGCATGCACCCGCGGCTGGGCAATCCCACGGTGATGATTGTGGTGGACCGCATCGACCTCGACACTCAAATCACTGCGACCTTTAACGCGTCGGATGTGGCGAACATGGTGGGCGTGAGCGATCGCAAGGAGTTGCAAAAGCTGCTTGGGCAAGACGTGCGTAAGGTGATGATCACGACCATTCACAAGTTCGGCGAGGCCGGCGGCGTGCTGAACGACCGTAAGAACATCATCGTGATGGTTGACGAAGCGCACCGCACGCAGGAAGGCGATCTCGGCCGCAAGATGCGCGAGGCGTTGCCGAATGCCTTCCTCTTTGGGCTCACCGGCACGCCGATCAATCGGGCGGATCGCAATACATTCTGGGCCTTCGGCGCGGACGAAGACACCGCCGGTTACATGAGCCGCTATTCATTCCAAGACAGCATCCGCGATAAGGCCACGCTGCCGTTGCACTTTGAAGCGCCAACGATGAAGTTGAAAATCAATCAGGCGGCGATTGATGAAGCCTACAAAGTGATTACTGCCGACTTGAGCGAGCAGGACCGTGACGACTTAGCTAAACGCGCAGCCAAGATGGCCGTGTTAGTGAAGAACCCCGAGCGAGTGCGAGCGGTGGTTGAGCACATCGTGCAGCACTACCGCACTAAGGTCGAGCCGAATGGATTCAAGGCACAGGTGGTGTGCTTTGATCGTGAATGTTGCGTGCTCTACAAACAGGTGATGGACGAGATTGCCGGACCGGATGCCAGTGCCATCGTGATGAGCGCCGGCCAGAAAGACCCGCCGGAGTGGAAGGTTCATCTGCGTGAAAAAGATGCTGAAGAAAAGTTGCTCGATCGCTTCCGTTCAGCCACCGATCCGCTCAAGTTTGTGATCGTCACAAGCAAGCTCCTCACTGGTTTTGATGCGCCGATTTTGCAGGTGATGTATCTCGATAAACCGATGAAGGATCACAACCTCCTTCAAGCCATCTGCCGGGTGAACCGCACCTTTGGCCAGGCGAAAACCCACGGGTTGATTGTGGATTACATCGGCATCTTCGACGATGTGGCGCAGGCGCTGGACTTTGACGAGAAGGCCGTGCAGCAAGTGGTGAGCAACATCGACGAGCTGCGTAAAGTATTGCCGGTGCAGATTCAGACGTGTCTAGCCTTCTTTCCTAATGTTGACCGCAGTGTGGGCGGTTACGAAGGTCTTATGGCTGCGCAGCAATGTCTGCCGAACAATGAAGTGCGTGACAAGTTCGCTGGCCAATACACCGTGCTCGGCAACATCTGGGAAGCGTTGTCACCTGACCCGTGCCTCAGCGCTTACGCCAAGGATTACAAGTGGCTCACGCAGGTTTATGAATCTGTGAAGCCAGTGAGCGGTAATGGAAAGTTGCTTTGGCATCGCTTGGGCGCGAAGACCATTGAACTGATCAACCAGAATGTCCATGTCGAAGAAGTGCGCGATGACATTGACGTGCTAGTACTTAATGCCGAAGTGCTCGACAGTATTTTGAAGGACTCGAATCCGGAAAAGAAAGCCCGTGAGTTGGAGATCAAGCTGATCGCACGCTTGCGCAAGCACGCCGGCAATCCCAAGTTTAAGGAACTCGGAGAGCGGCTAGAAAAGATTCGCGAGAAGCACGAGCAAGGGTTACTCAACAGTTTGGAGTTCTTGAAGGCGATACTTGAGATCGCCAAAGACACGGTGGAAGCCGAGAAGCAGACTGATCCCGAAGAGGACAAAGATCAGGCGTTGGCCGCCTTGACCGATCTTTTTAATGAGGTGAAGACGAAAAACACTCACGTTATTGTTGAGCGGATCGTTGCTGATATTGATGCCATAGTGAAACAGGTGCGCTTCGACGGTTGGCAGACCACCACTCAAGGCGAGCGTGAAGTTCAACAAGCGCTGCGACGGGCGCTTCTTAAGTACAAGCTGCATACGGATCAGGAATTGTTCGATAAGGCCTATGGGTATATACGACAGTATTACTGATGGGGTGCTGATCAGATTCTGATCCGGATCTGGGAGCCTCGCAGACACCGGCGAGACCAAGGGCATGCTGGTCAACATCGCCGCCGATGACGGCATGACCTCGAAGGATCTCAAGTCGGCGCTGGAAGACGGCAAGCGCATCATCGTGACCACGCTGCAAAAGTTTGGCGTGATCAAACCGCGCAAGCAGTGCGCGAAGGTCAGGGGGGCTTTCGCCAGCGCCTGCTTGATGCATACGGTCGTCAATGCGCGATCACTGGCGAACACACTGAGCCGGTGCTCGATGCTGCACACATTCAGCCATACCTTGGTCCAGCGAGCAACCATGTCCAAAACGGCATACTGTTAACTAAGGAGTTTCACGCGCTCTTTGATCGCGGATATGTCACGGTGACGCCAGAGCATGTTGTGAAAGTGTCAATGCGTTTGAAGAAAGATTTTTCAAACGGACGGCGCTATTACCCGTTTGACGGCCAAGTGCTTGCCAAACTTCCGCAGGACACGCGCCTGTTTCCAAGCGCAGATGCGTTGCAATGGCATGGCATACATGTTTTTCTTGCGGGGTAAAATTAATCCCAATGCCTAAACCCTTCTTCAATAAACCCATTCTCAACTTCGATGATTTCTCTCTGCCCTTCATGAAAAATCCGTATCCCGAAGAGTGCGGCGAAAAAGATGAAGATTCCGATCGCATCCAAATCTTTGAAACCATGGAGAATGCTTTGCCCAAGAGTGCCATCCATATCGGTAGTATCGAGAATGATGTGGATCACTCGCCTGGCTTGTCGTGGAATATCGAAGACCACTACTACCTCGTCCCTCTGCGGGGCAAGGAGTTCGAGTGGGCGCTTTTTAGAATTACCTGGGACGATAACT